>Ga0157370_10001891_pt1 | contig 25781 bp, 23 predicted proteins | sample C35metaG_FD_113463 | JGI IMG/M metagenome (GOLD analysis project Ga0157370, IMG submission 113463) | Corn rhizosphere microbial communities from Kellogg Biological Station, Michigan, USA - C3-5 metaG | ecosystem: Host-associated > Plants > Roots > Rhizosphere > Soil | place: USA: Michigan...
AACGTCAAATGTATGGAAGGGCAAGCTTCGATTTACTCAGGAAAAGACTGGTATTAGCACCGGATTGACCACCAAAATTGGGGAAGAACCACTTTTAGCGAAATCCCCAACCGATAATTTCAAATTTAATATTGATTTTTAGGGACGGTAATGAAACACTCAAATTTATTTTAATTCATTTTCAGGCCTTTATCAGTTGGCTGTTGTTAATCTCTATTTTCAATATATTTTTGCGCCATGACCGTGACTGTATTAGCCATTTTAGAGACCGATTTTAAGCCCGAAAAAGCACTTGCGAAAGTGATGAACTCGAGATTAGAGTCTGCGGCAAAAGAATTACAGGAAAAGCATTTGAAAGCTCTGGAAAGCCGTGGCATACCATCGGATGATGTTGTTATTTACATCAGCTATAACCCCAAATATAAAATCCGTTTTAGAATCGTCAATGATGTTCCTGCAGATGTTGAATATATAGTTGCTGAAACCTGTGGCAAACTGGGATATATCTTATGGAAAGCCAATGCCATTGGGATATCTAATAAGCATGCTTTATAACCAAGGGTAGTAATAATTTGCATGCTCATCGCTAGGTGAGCATAAAAAGCCTGCTAATATATTTTAGTGTATTCATTGTGATAATGAGAGCAGGTCAAATACGCTTAATGACTACTCACTTTTGAGCATTTGCAATTTATTTTTTCAGATAATAGAAATATTGTCCACCTTAGCTTTATATTAGTCATTTCAAATAAATTAATCTCTCTTATGAATTCAATAATTTCTTTAAAAGGCCAGCTAATCGTTCGGCTCCCAGACATCTGCTACATAGCTAAAGATCAATCTCTGAGATTTTAATTTCAAAGTTATTAACCCCTTATAAAGGTCAGTGTAAACCGTCTTTTTTAAATGGTGTTTGCGCGGAATAATCTTCCATCGTTTATAAATGAATCTTTCACCGTAAAATTCACATCATGTCCGGAAATGCAGGAATTAGAGGCTACTTACTTCAAAGTATTGTAACTGTATTAGATAGTTTTGAGTACAAGGAATGGTCAAGTGTATGTCTTGAGCCGACCGATAGCTCAGAAAAAGTCGATATCCGATGGACCTATCCTGACGGTCAAATAAAAGTTGTTCAGGTTAAGTCTTCTCAGAACGAAATTACTTCTGCCAAAGCCATAAGGTGGCTCAACGAACTAAAGCGCTCACAGGTGGCATCAGCTTATGAGCTTATTTTAATTGGCCATGTTGATAAACAAATACATGAAGAAAAAAGTATTGATGGCACAGCAGTTAAAGTTTATCCACTTGATTTCAAACTGCTAAGGAACAGTTCTATTACCAGTATTAATAGGTTTTTTGAAGAAAGGAATCGTCCAAAAGTTCCGATTAATATCATTGAAATCCTGTTGAGCAGCCTAAATTATGAATTAAGCGAAAATTCAATTTTTGGCGAAGAAATTAGCTACGAGAAATTTGTAGAAAAAATTGTTGGGTGGATGAAAAGCATCGAGGATCACGCTGCCAATAATCCGCTGTTAAAGTACTTGCCGTTAACTGAAAAGCCAGACATACCATTAAAAGATAAGATAGTCTCTAACTTTTTAAATCTTATCGGTTGGCATAGTTACTCAACAAATCAAGGAGTGGAATACTTTGATGAAAAGACAGTTAATAATGATGTTGCAAGAGTCGATTATTACCTGCAGTTTGAAAGTAAGCTAAAAGATAAGTTCACGAATCATATTTTTATCAATGCAATTCATGCTTATAGGTATCCCGATAAAGGAAGACACGAAATCATCAGCTTCCTAAATCAAACAAATCGCGTAACCACCCATTTTCAAAATACCCGGAAAATACAGTCTGATAAACCCTATTCAGTCTTTAACATACTCCTTTGGTTTGCAGATGATAATTCAGAAGATACAACAGATTTTCTGTCAAAAACGCATTCAGATTTCAGATATGAATTCTTAGCAGCCGATCAGCAATATTTTCTGGTTGACAACAATAAGGCTAATTTTATTATAAGTGCGATTGCAACAGCAAGGGAATACCGTCAGGAACTCCCGGTTAAATTTTTATACCCCATAACCGAATTCAATTCTGCCTATGATAAGATTGGTAAACGCGAGGCTCAACTTCCTCCTGAATATATTAATACCAACGTTCTTCCAATTATAAAAGAAGATGGCGAAAAAATAAGTGTACTACTTTTCTGCGCAGATAAATTTGATAAAGAAGGTCTTAAACGTTTGATTTGGTTTCTGATCAAGCTCACTTCAGGTTTATCAAATGAATATGTTATCTATTTTCCTGATTATTCCGCTGATGATAAGGAGCAGGTTGATGAGGTCATCAAATCCTTCGATAATGATGATATCCAAGGTAAGATAAAGGTCGAAAAATTCCTCTACAATATTGCCCCATCGAATCTCGGCGATGTGACTCTAACATCTAAAGAGCCCAATAAAGATATCGTTAAAGATGTCCGGGAAAATGATGAGGTAAAAATTAATCCGGTTTTTAGAGAGCAGCTTCCTTATGGCGATATCCTTAAACCGATATTGGCAACAGATAGTATTTCTGCAAGTGACCTAAAATTATTTCTAAACTTAAAAGGTATATTTTTAAAGAATGCAGATAAAAGAAAGCTTATTGACTTGATGGTAAGCCTGCTTTTCAGTCCTGAAGAACTGATGGAATTTGTCAACTTGATCAATGTAAAAGAGAGACCGGTAAATAGTATACCAACTTTTATTTCTCTGAAATCTGATCTCTCCATAAAAGATATCTTTTTGAGAATCAATCCAAATTTTAACAACCTGACAGATGGGTTGCAGACTAAGTTGAATGACCCTGTAGTTTTTTCTGAAGATCCAAATGAACCAGGAACATTTGTTTTTTCTTCATACGTAGAAAAGAAAGATTTAACAAAACAGGTAACGGTCAATACCACCTGGGATCTTATCAGGATTAGTTATAGGAAAGACAAGGATAAACTGGTTATCAATACAGTTGAGACAAATTCCAAGGATGGTAAAAATGTAGCCAAGCGTATTGTAGATGCTATAGCCAAAGAGCTCCGCCAAAAGGAACTAATCAAGGATGAAACAATAACTTTAAAGTTCTCTGATTTTGAAACCAATAGGGAGAGGGTTAACTTCCTGCTAAATTTTACAGATATCAGATCAACAGACCATTTCATTGGGCAGGATATTAAATCACTTAAGTTCATCTTTGATGATACAAGAGATATTCCTGAAGAATATCAAGACAAAACCGAAAAAGATTTGATTATCCTTTTCAGGGGTAAGAATCTGGTCGGGCTAAAAGAGCTTTCTGAGGATTTTTTCAAGGAAATTATTCTACTTGAAGAATTGTCCATTTCTTATAAGTTTGAAATCAATGGTGTGATTGGGTATTATCATGTGAAATATAATTTTTCTGAAGCATTGAAGGTCAAGCCAGTTCCAGAAGGGGAATTTGTTTCTCAACCTTACCTCAGCCTTAGCTATCAGATAAAACAAAAGGTGAAGAATATTCCAAAGCTTGAGAAAGAACTATCAAAAGAGATCGAGAATCTCAAAATTATGTTATTTAGAAAATTCAACAAGATATAAATATGGTATCATTTTTCGAAGCATCGTTGGAACAGCTTTCCATTCATCATACGGGTAATAAACTTTTAGACGAATATTATAAGCTTTCGGATGCTCCTTTAGCGATAAAAGACGAGACGTTGGGCAATCTGTTAATGCAGTATTTCCTAAAATCATTCGACAAGGTAAATGAAGTTTACCGGTTTCATCATTCAAGTGATAATTTATCATTGAATGAGGTGTATCACTTTGTTTCGGAAATCTTCGCTAATCAATCACTTTTTCATGAGAATTCAATACAGTTGGTTAAGCATTTATACGATGTGGCGAACCATCCGAAGATAAAGTCCGGTGAATTATATATTGCCTATTTTAACAAAGTACAGATTGAGGGAGAACAACTTGATGCGATTGGGATTTTCAAATCTGAAAATAAGGATACTTACTTGAAAGTATGTCCCGAACTTGATGGCTTCAATGTAAGTTACGAACAGGAAGCAATCAATATTAACAAACTTGACAAGGGCTGTCTGATCGCTAATGCAGATAAAGAACAAGGATTTAAGATAGTTGTGATTGATCAGGCTAAAAGCAGCAATGAAAGTGCCGTTTATTGGAAGGATGAGTTTTTGAAATTGAAAATAAGAAATGACAACTACAATCAGACCAACAATGTTCTGTCTGTCTATAAAAACTTTGTAACACAGAAGCTGGATGAAGAGTATGAAATCAGTAAGCCAGAGAAAATCGATCTGCTTAATCGTTCAATAAAGTACTTTAAAGAAAAGGAAACCTTCGATATAGAAGATTTTGGAAATGAAGTAATAGGAAATGCAGAAGGCATTGAAGCTTTCAAAAACTACAAGAAAAATTACGAGCAAGAATATGAGAGCCCAATAGCTGACTCCTTTGAAATTGCTGATGCTGCGGTAAAGAAGCAAGCGAGAGTTTATAAAAGCGTACTCAAGCTGGATAAAAATTTTCATATCTATATACATGGGAATAAGGAAATGATAGAGAAAGGATACGATGAGGAAAAATCCATGAATTATTATAAAGTATATTTTAGGGAGGAAGAATAAATGGCAAATAGCTATAAGCAACTATTACAAAAGTTCATCGAGTTTAAGGGCAATGAACAAACTGGGCTTGGATATGGAGGAAACGAGATTGGAGAATATGCTTACATCACTTTGGACGAATGGAACACCGAACACATGTTATCCCTAAAGCTTTACAGCAATGGGGAATATCGTTTTGAAAATGAATTTTATGATGATGATGGTGAAATGATCAACCAACGAATTATTTTAGATCAATCTGATATCGAGATGGTGGGGAATGACCTTAAAAACAATTTACAATCATATCTTTCAAGTCAATTGGAGAAATATAATAATATTAAATAGCCTTTGAGCCGAGCTCTCTATCAGTTTCTCGTCTTGCTTTAAAGTAAAGCCTGTGGCAAAGAGCTGATCGCGTTTGTATGTTTCTTGGTATAGTTTCACTTTTTCAAGCATAATTATGTTAAATGGGAAAAATTATTGAAAGCTTTTACGCGGCAAGTGAAAGTTTAAAGGGAATTCTTAATGCTTCTATTGGTAGCCATGAAGAACTTATTGCCGACTTAATATACCGGTTAGAAATTGTTAGTGATTTTGAAACCTTATTTACTGAAAACGAAAGCGTAAAAGTTTGGGCGGAGGTGAATTATGATTTATTCTCTGCTTTATACCTTTGTCTAAATGGTTTATACCGGAATGCATTTATTTCAATCCGAAGTGCGTCCGAGTTAGGCTTGGGATATCTATATTTTACGGATTTTAATTACCACTACCTTAAATGGAAGAATAATAAATTTGATTTGACGTGGGCTAGTATCAGTAATGAAAGCGATGGGATTCTTAGCAACAATTATCTAAAGACATTTGATTTCGCAGACACCGATTATTCAGCTTTGATTGAAGACTACAAAAACGTATATAGATATTGTTCAGAATATGTTCATGGAAAATACGAGTTCATGCATACTTCTTCAACTTCTAAAGTTGTTTATACTGAAACAAGTCTTATATCATTTATAGAGCAATTTAAAAAACTCACTGATGCTTTATTCTCTTTACTAATCATTCGTTTCCGCGAAAAAGTCAAAGAACTGGAGGAAGCGAAATTTATATATTTGCAGGACGTAAGTAAAAAATACAAATTAACGCACTTAATAGCTGAATATGGCAAATGAGATAATAATAAGAACTGAAGACATAAGGGATGATGAACTTTTAGAAATTTATGTAGAGACTGCTTCCGAGAAAAAAAACGTCGAAATATTGATGAATAAAAACCCAATTCTACTTGTTGGGAGTAGGGGAACTGGCAAGACAATGTTGCTTCGGGTTGCCGAGTTAAAAATGGACAGAAATTACAAGCAGGATAAGATTCTTGCTGTGAGAGTCAGTTTTAATAAGTCACTTTTTATAGATGCGTATAATGACATTCAATATTTCAGACAGTGGATGTTGTCTAAAATTTTGTTTTCGCTAAAAAGAAAAATACACAAACTAGGTATCGCGAATAGTTCGACAGTATTTGATAAATTTTTCTCAGTTGATATAAAAGATGATGCATTGGATAAAATTGAGGATTTTATTAACCTCTTAGAAGAGTCCTTTAACAATAAACAAATTAATATTTCAGAAGAAATTAAATCCATTTTTGGTGTAAATTCTAAAAGCGTTAATATTATCAATGAGCTTGACTATTTTAAAGCACTTATAGAAGATATCAGTAATGCTTACGGCATAAAAAGAATTGTTTTATTATTTGACGAAGCCTGCCACAACTTTATACCAACTCAACAACGTGAATTTTTTACCTTGTATAGGGATTTAAGATCTCCATTTATAACCTGTAAAGCCGCTGTTTATCCAGGTATTACCTCTTATGGGGAAACATTTCAAAAGTTTCATGATACAACCTTAATCAGAATTGAAAAGGATATCAAAGACCTGGAATACGTATCTTGGATGCGTGATGTCGTAAAGAATCAAATCGAACCGAAGGCATATACAGTCCTTGAACAGCATGGCGATAATTTTGATTTATTAATCTATGCTTGCTCAGGAAATCCACGTCTTTTACTTAAGAGCATACAACAAGCTAGTAGAGAATTCAAGAGTTTAAAAACAGATGAAGTTAATACGACCATCAAGGCTTTTTACCGTAGCGAAATTTGGGCAGAACATACTAAACTTGGAGAAAAATATAAAGGACATAAACCCTTTATAGATTGGGGTAGAATGCTGTTAGAATCCAAGGTTACAAAGGAGATCTTCAAAAGAAATGAAGAACGAGCAGCAAAAAAGATTAAGTTTCGCACGCTTTTCTTTGCAATACATAAGGATGCTCCAGAAGTTGTGAAAGCTTCGATTAGGATCCTTGAATATTCTGGGATTATTCTATTGCATTCTGAAGGTGTAAAAGGTACTAATTCTGAAATTTATGATAGATATCAGATTAACATGGGAATTTTACTTGCCGAAGAGGCAACTCCAAATAATTCATTTAAAAACATTGTTGAAAATCTATCTGTCAAAAATAATTATTATCCAGAGTTTGGGATGAACTCTCTCATTTATGAGGATGCTCCCTCAAATGGAAATTTGCAAAATAATATTAGCTTAGATTTTATAATCAACGATATTATGGATTTGCCAATTGCTCAGCTGGATTTTTCAAGATTTCAATTAGACGCTTTAGGTTCTTTGAACATAGAAAACGTCGGTGATATCTTGAGCCTCAAAGAGGAGGATTTGAAGCAAGCTAAATTTATTGGGAATAAAAGATCAAGAAAGATTTTCAACATTGCACTGAACGCTGCATTTGAATATATTTCCGGATAATTTATTTATATCGTGATGAATTGCCACTTTAGATGAACAAAATCATAGCCTTGAAACGATGGTTGGACAATATGGATTTTGTAATGAATTAGCGTATTGATAGGGAGCCATCTAAGTCATGGTTTTCATCAGGGAACACTACCTAATCTCAATGCATCGTTCCATTAATCAGTGCCGTCACCACTGCGCTAAACTTAATAGAAAAATAAACCTATAGGTTGATTTATGAAAATTATCTCTATCTTTGAAATCAATAAGGACACGCTATATGCGGTACAGTTCGATGATTTTGAGCTGGATGAGTTTGAATTGGCATTTGACCAATGGTCTGATGTGGCTTATTTAGAAGAGTTTTTTGAAAATCACAAGAAAGATTTGCAGAGTGATTTTTATGGAGAGATCAATGTAGATGATGCTATTGAGGATACCATAGCAGAGGCAGAGCAGTTGGAAGATCGCATGAGGATGATTGCCTCAGGAAAAGATCAGGGAATGTCCCTAACGGAAATTTTCAAGCCTTTGGATAACCAGGATTATAAGCAAGGAAGCCATCAGAAAAGTAAGGCTACTGGCGATTGGCATAAAAGCTGGCTAAGGGTATATGCAATAAAAGTAGGGAATGTTTATGTTGTATGCGGTTCTGCAATAAAACTAAGACCTGATATGAGTGATCGGGAGCATTTGCAACTGCAGTTAAGGAAGTTGGAAATGACGAAAAACTATCTAATAGAGATGGGGGTTTTAGATGGAGAAGACTTTGAATATTTAGAATTTTAAAAACATGGCGATAGATAACTTTAAAGAAAAATTTGATGCGTTGGTTGCAAAGGAACCTTCGAAATGGCTCGAAAAAGCTGAATGGAGGGCTGCTAACAGAAGTTGGCTGAAAACTTCTCAGGCGATAGCCATCCGCGTTAACAGGATTCTTCGCGAAAAGCAGATTTCTCAGAAAGCGCTTGCCGAAATGCTGAATGTTTCGCCTCAACAAGTGAGTAAAATTGTTGGAGGAAGAGCGAATCTTACCTTGGAGACGATTTCGAAGCTTGAGCATGCTCTTCAAGCCACAATAATCTCGGTTCCAAGGCAAGTTACACATGCGAAATACCATGCTGAAATTAGCGTGAATACAGTTCTTGATAAAATAAGGGCAATGGAGAAGATAAAGAAGAATTTTTCTGAATGGAGTGCAGCATATGTACAGCCTGAGGAAAAAAAACCGGTATATAAATTAGCGGCATAATGGAAAAGAATAATGGGGTTCCCTTTAGGCTTTTGGGGCTCAAAACCGTCCAATATGCCGTATTTGATAGCGTCGAGGTCGAGCAGGACAAAATTGATTTGGAAACAGGTATTTTATTTGGGTTGGATGCGGATAAGTATGTAGTAGGGGTTGGTACAAGGTTTACCTTTCATTCAGGAAACCAGCCATTTCTATTGATTGAATTACGCTGTGAATTTAATATAGAGGATGAAGCCTGGAGAAGCTTTCAAGTTGATTCAAATAAAATTGCTTTCCCTAAAGTGCTTATGGAACATCTAACTACTATAACTGTAGGAAGTTGCCGAGGTGCTTTACATGCAAAAACTGAAGGAACAATCTATAATCAATATTTAATCCCCACAATCAATTTGACGGAATTTATTAAAAAGGATGTCGAGTTTAATCTGGATAATTTAGAAAAACTGCAAGACTGATTCGCACTGGGGATTTCAGTGAAATGGATGGTCCCGTTCAAGTCCCCCGTAAATTGCAAAGAGCGTTCTATCCGTACCTTTGAATTGTTTATCAAAATAAATAGTGAAACGGTAAGTGTTATCCTCAGGCATAAAATCCATGTAGGCGATTAGTGAATACCGTTTTGAACCCAATGCCCGCATCCTTCCGCGGTAGGTAATATGCCCCTTATCCTTCACAACGGTCATGGACGCTTCTCCGTTTTCATCGACTTCAAAAAAGAATTTTTCAATATGGTTTTCCTGCTCAGTAATGCCTTTGCGCTTGCGGTAGTAAGTGCAATGGTACTGGCCCGCATATGGCTTTAATTCACTGATTTCTTGTGCTGAAGGTAAGTCATGTATGGATTGTCTCGTCCTGGATTTACTTGTCGTTTGGTCTGATACGGGTTTTCCTTTACAGTTGGTCGTTCATATACCACATTTTTTCCATTCAAGATAAAATAATTTATTTTGAGAAATGAACGCTTAAAACAAGCTTTAGTATTAGCTAACATTAGCACTTTAGCTTACTCGTTAGCATTAAATAACTTAAATATTTAATAAACACTAAGTAACAATTCCTTTATGTGGGCGGCTATATTATTATCTTTGAAATTAACAAATAACGTAATCAATTATTAATAAAATGTCGGATAATCAAGCTTCAGCTCAAACCAGTATCCTATTAGAAAATAATCAACAAGAGGGATACCCATTGAATTCATTATCGCCAATCGATGACGCGGATAAGGACGGGAATTATAGCAGGATGCTATTCTGGGCATTGAATAACCGACAGGAAAAAGACATCAAAAATATCGCTTTAACCGGTCCTTATGGTTCAGGGAAAAGTAGTGTGCTCAAAACATTTGAAAAGAACCATTCCAATGATGAACTGGTGTTCCTTAACATTTCCCTGGCCACCTTTAAAGAAGAAAAGGGAGAATCAGCCAGCAAACTAAAAAAAGTTGAAAAAAATAGCAAAGGAATTTCAGCGCTTGAAAATTCGACACCTGAAAACAACGCTTCAGGTGCTGAAAAACAGGCCCTTTTACGTTTGGTAGAACTTAGCATACTGCAGCAGATTTTCTACCATGAAAAAGATGAGGATATTCCGGATACAAGATTCAAGAAGACCAGAAGCTTTTCTGATGAAAGCGCCAGTTGGTTAACCATTGGGATATTTCTATTTCTAGTGTCCTTGATATATATACTGTATTCCAAAACCTTCTGGGATTCTTTGGATATTAAATTGCCCCAGTCTGGTAGCTCCTTATTTACAATACTGGCCTGGTCAACGGTATTGTGGTTTGGGTTTTCTTTCCTCAAACAATCAATCAGGCCTCTGAGAAGCATTCAGCTTAAGAAATTTAATTTTCACGATGCTGAATTTGCCATGGATGAAAACATCAGTAAGTCCATATTAAATGAACATTTAGATGAATTACTGTATTTCTTTGAAGTAACAAAATATACTGTCGTGGTTTTCGAGGACCTGGACCGTTTTGAGCAAACAGAAATCTTCACCAAGCTAAGAGAGCTGAACCACTTGATAAATTACTCGAAAAAGATGAACAACCGTAAGGTCGCATTCGTGTATGCCGTTCGGGACGATATGTTCCAGGACAAGGACCGGACTAAGTTCTTCGATTTCATTATTCCTATTATTCCGGTAGTTAACTCTACCAATTCCAACGAGATTCTAAGGGGGATTGTTAAAGTGAATCAATACAAAATTAAAGAGGATTTGCTCGATAACATTTCCTTATATGTTGATGATATGAGACTGCTCTTTAATATCATGAATGAATATTACCTGTACCACAACAAACTTGAAAAAAATCTTGATCAAAATAAACTTCTGGGCATTTTAATCTATAAAAATATTTATCCTAACGACTTTGTTGACTTGAGTAACAACGATGGTTTTCTATTTAATGCTATCCATAAAAAAGACGGATTCATTACCAGCCGGACGGCCGAATTGAGCAAAGAAATCGAAATACTAAAAACTGCAATAAAAAGAATCGACGAAGTTTACATTACCAACGGAAATGAGCTTAGAAAACTCTATGTACTCGGATTTTTGGAACATTACCCGCAAGCGACTGGCTTTAAGCTAAATAATATTGATTATACAATTGGACAGCTGAGCGAGGAAGGGATATTTAATGCCTTGATGGAAAATAATAATAGAAGGTATAGTTATATTAATTATGGAAATAATTCTTTATCGACTGCACCTGTAGCTTTTTCCAATATTGAATCAAAAGTAGATCCCTCTGCAGATTATTCAACCCGTTTATCCAGAATTGAGGATCTCAAAAATGGAAAAACAGATGAATTGAAAAGTCAGATCAATAAAATTCAAGAGCAAATTAATTCAGTAAAACATACTCCGATCAATACCCTGCTTAGAAATGATTTAGTAGAAATTAAAATGGAGAATAAGGCGCAGCAGCAGCTAGTAAGTGTGTTATTGCGCGGGGATTATATCAATGAGAATTATCAGGATTATACCTCTATCTTTTATGAGGGGAGCTTAACCAAAACAGACAGAGAATTTATATTGAATGTCAAAGCACATACCAAAACAGAATTTGATTTTCAGTTGAATAAAATTGAAACAATCATAGGGAAAATTCCCGATTTTGAATATACAAACCATTATGTGCTCAACTACTGTTTACTTGACTATGTTCTTGTAACCGCCAAATTCAAGGTCATAAAACAAAAGATCATCAATTTAGTAATTGATGAAAGCGAAACTGCTATCTCTTTTATTGATGGATATATAGATTATACCCAAAATCAGGCAGCTTTCGTTAAAATAATTACAGGTTTATGGCCTAACATCTGGCATTTCATAGAAACGAACGCGAGCTTAACAGAAGATCGCAAGCAGGACTATCTGGTGTTGCTGATTGAGTACGCTGACCTTGCTGATCTTCAGAAAGTAGCAATGAAATCAAAATTGGTTACTGCTATCGAGGAAAATAAAAACATCTTAAGGCTCGTAAAAAACAGTGATAAATTTCAGAAATTGATAGCGGCTTTTGAAATTAAATTTCGCAGCCTCTCACTAGATGACATCCCAGAAAGTCTTATTGATTTTGTTTACGAAAAAAGTCATTATCAGATCAATGAAGGAACACTTCAAGCCTGGATGAAATATAGGGGGAATTATATCGAACAGGAATTTTACCAACAAAACTACTCCTCTTTCAATCGTCAAAAAAACACTTTAGACGTACTGATTGCTTATGTAGATAACAATTTAACTGCCTATATTAATGAGGTTTGGCTTAAAATTGATGGCAGTATGGCCGAAGATCCGAATTACTTTGGCTTCATCATAGATTCTGGTAATGTGGAAGCGGACCTTAAAAAGAAACTTTTAACAAAAAACAGCTCCAAAATACCTGATATTACCGATTTGGAAATGCTTGAAAATAAACAATTGGTTATTGATATGAATTCCATTGAACCCACTTGGATGAATCTGATGCATTATTTCATAGCGGTCGAAAAAGTATTTGACCAGCACTTGATCCATTTTGTAAATAATAGGGAGAATGCAGTGCACCTGGTAGAGGAAAAATTAGCTTATTCAGGTCTTGAAGAGGGAGAACAAATTTCCAAAGATTTCACGAAGGCATTGATTTTAAATGATGAAATTTCCGATGATTACTATGGATTGTTTGTTAAAATGATGCCATGGTGGTATAACAAATTAGAATTTGAAAATCTTTCGGTAGAAAAAATAGAAATGTTGATGCCGAAATTGTTCCTAACAAAAGATAACTATGATCTTTTACGTAGAAAATTTAGCCCTTTTCATATTTTGTTACTTGAAACCAACATACAGGATGCGCTTGCCAAGCCCGAGAATTTTGAAATGGATGCTGAGGATATCGCTAAAATACTCATTTCTACAAAATTTAGTATTGAGCAGAAAGATACGCTCCTTCATAGGTTAAGCGATGATGAGATTATAGCAAATAAAACGCTTTTGCAAACCGTTGGCGGTGTCGCTGCAAACAGCAATAAAGTGGAAATTAGCAAAGTAGTGCTAAACGCTATATTTGAGACAGAAATTGAAGTGGAAACCAAAGTGTCTCTTTATATTAAACATAACGGATTTTATGATAAGGGCGAATTTTTTGCCTTGATGGCCGCTTTCGGAAAAGGTTTCCATAATATTAAGCCTAATAGTAAACAAACTGTAATTTCGGGTACGGAATTAAATTGGCATTTCGTATCAACCTGTTTTGAAAGGGGCCATATTTACAAACCAAAGCCAGACAAAAATGGAATACGGATTTATAATCTAAAAAGTTAACTCTAGTTAATTGTCTCGTGCACCGTATTTTCGTCGCTTTAAATGGTAATAAAATTCAACCATGATGCAATTGAAAAACCAATGGATATGACCCCGTTGCACAACTTTTTACTTATTTTTAAATTTGTTGATAAATAGGTGGTTATGAGAAAATTATTTTTGGCGAGAAGAGGTCATTTGCTCTTGGTTTATCCAAACTATTATTAATTCCTAAAAATATGGATACTATTAAAATTAATGTAGATGTTGTAGAATACTGTATCGAAAGCCTAATCAATTACGATGATCCTTATGCCGACGGTATAGTCTCAATTATGAAATGCTATTTGGAACACAAAAACTTCAAGAAAATGAGATATGATCTTGAAACTGTTCCGAATGTCAATGTTGCCTTTCATAATTTATGGGATATTAATGCACGCTTGGGTTTTTTAGAGGTAATTTATCCATCTTGACGATCTTTGATCCTAGTTGTTGCATAAATGTGACAGCTAGAAATCTATTATAACTATTTGACCCCCTGATCGATGCCTGGGCCTGTCAGCCGTTTTCTTTCACTTCTCTGTTTTGTGCATTTCTCTTTTAGAGAAATGCATGACTATGGTTTATCTGATATTGCCAGTGGTATTTAAAATCATGCGTTTTGCTCTGCCGAAAACATCAACTAAAGTAACATTTAAGCTCTGTTTCTGTCATTTCTATAACGGTAGAATATATAGAACCCAAGAACCCCATCATATCAATAGTAAGTGCTGATGCTGTTACCCCAGGTTGTGCAATAGCAAATTCAAAAGAAACGTTTGTATATCTCAATGCTTTCTTGATCTCCTCACTGTCCTGCTTACCGCCATGATAATATCTTCTTCCTTTTAGCGTACCAGTTCCATTTCGCCTATCCATATGTTTGAGCAGCTCTTCAGGCTTCCATTTATAGCGTAGCGAAACAATTGCCTGCCCTGAAACCTCAAAAAGATCATTGATCCTTGATCCTGCTTTGTCCTTTGAATATTTACAATGGATCAGTTCAAACCTAATCAGTCCCGTCTCTTGGAAAACCGCAATTACGTCTGCCGATTCTCCGGAATTGTCATCATTGAATACAATCTTTGCACCTCTTTCAACCAAGCGTCTCATCATGTACTCCTGTACTGAATTTTCGCGGCTCTCGCCTCTCTTGTACATTGATTCACGACTAAAGACTACCTTTTCCCAAAGCAAAGACTCAATTCTTTCTGAGGGAATAGCTTGGCCAGGGGAATCGGCCAGGTTAAAGTTGGTTTGTATGCAACCCGAAATTGTACAGCCATTAATCAAAAATAAAGTGGGTGGGTTTTCCTCAAAGAATTGCTTTAAAGGAACCGGATCAGATTTGAGTCCCTCTATGGTTATTTTTGAGCTATCCAGGCCCTCAACAATATGTCCGTTTTCTCCACCGAGAGCGATCGAAAAATCAATTTCAGCTTCTAGTATTTGAATCTTAAGATTTGCTTTAAGCCGGTCAACTTTCATTGTACTGATTGTACATTCTGATAGCATTATTGAGGCAATTTCCTTTCCGCTGATAACCAGCTTGTGCATGCGATCGTATAGGGCTTCATTCCAGTCGGTGGCGAGTACAATCAAATCGCTTGGATACTCACTCAATTGAATTTTTTCCGCTGAGTCAGCAAGGAGCTGGTTCGCATCGATCGTCTCGTCAGTAACCAGTTTGCCCATGCCTATGCACCATGTCTTCCATTGCTTGAGGTCGCCAATACGGGCGGGACTCCAAATCTTTCCCTTTACGGACGCTCCTACACTTACTGGCTCGCCCGATCTAAATCCTATCCCTACAAAATCCGATTTTTTTACCTTATGCCCGTCTTTCCATTTCTTGAGCTCGGTTGTAACATCCGCACCACTGAAGCGGGAATACCTATGGAGGTGGTTTGCTGGTTTAAATAATCCTGCGTGCACGATACTTAGTCTTTTTATAGAATCAAATGATCTGAACACACAGTCTCCATTTAACGGTTCGGCGTCTTTGCCAGAAAGCCATTTAACCAGAACTGGGGTATCTAATGATTTATCAGAATGATGGATATAGAGAATTTTAGACTTTTTGTCCCAGTGCATAACGACCAGATTCCATGTCTGGTCACTGATCTTATTGGTCTTTGCCCATTTTACTTTTTCACGTTTCTGAGTTGTGAAATAAAATACATTTTCATCCTTGTTGAAATAGGGTTGAGAGAGGGCATATTTGTTCAAATTGAACACATATCTAAAGTTAGCCCAGTCTACCTCATCGCATTTGTAACAGACGCAGCTCAGGGCAGGGTAAACGAGCTTTGGATGAAGCTCAATATCAGGAGAGTCAAAAGTTGCATATGGCTCGCACCCCTGAAGGAATGCTAACAGAGATTCAGCTTCTTGCTTTTTCGCATCTGCTATTTCGCTGATGACATTTTCCCAGCCATAACCTTCCTGCAACAAGTTCTCAAGGTCCAGCGAAATATTTTCATCCGCAAAATTAACGACAAAAGATGCATCCCCAAGTCCGGACTGTGTTCTGGTAAAGCGGCCGATAAACTGCAGTAACACCCCTAGTGATTGGTGAAGTCTGTGTACAGCGGCTATCTTGAAATCTGGGAAATCAAATCCCTCTTTCAACATATCTACACAGATGATTATATCAAATTCACCATTTTTAATTCTTTCAATTAATTTCTTGCGTTCTTTTGTGTCCGAATTGATGATCGTAATTCGCTCGTTCGGAAACCATTCTTTGTACTTGATAAATAACTCCCTTGCATGGGTTATTTTGTCTGCCCTCACCATCATTTTATGACGTTTATAGCCTTTTTCACGATCTTCTAATAATCTGGTCATTGCTGCCTGGGCAATCGCATAATCCTTTTTTTGGGGATGGCGTTCATCAACAGATATAAGTGATATTCGCGAAAAAACCTCATCTGTTAAGGCCTGGGAAAGGGGATAGTTGTAGACAATTTTTCCCTCTATTGGTTTTTTATCGTTGCGGTAAGGTGTTGCGGTAAACTGAACAATCTTGGATTTTGAAAAGAGGGCTTTTAAAGCCGACCATTCCGCCGCCTGAATGTGATGCGCCTCATCAAAAAAGATATGTGAAAACAAAGTCTTCAGTTTCTCTTTCATCTCGATACTGGCTCTAGCTATAAATGCTGGTGTTGATATTACCACATCTGCCAAAGCAATTGTATCTGCAAACGCAGAATCGGTCAAGGTATGGTTTAAAACTAGAACTTTAGGGTTAGGGGTCGCAAAGGAAATGACGCCCAATTTTCTAAGGATTCCCCAATTATAATACTTTTCAGCTGTTTGGTGTTTTAAATCAATCCCAGGAACAATTACCAGAGTTCTTTCTGTATCTGCTGCAATTGAAGTAACAAGCATTGTCTCGGTTTTGCCAGTTCCAGTCGGCAAAATAATTGAGCATGGTGAAGAGGACAACGTCCAATATCCCAACAGAGAAAATACCGAGCCAGTTTGGGCTTTTCTTAGCTTTTCCCCATTTTTACCTTCCCCATTAATTCTAAGATCTGTTTTAATTCTTTCTTCATCAAAAGCGATTTCTTCTGCAAGACCACTAATTTTATAAATCCCTCTATAATAGAAAAGATCAGCTATAAAAGAATTACCATCGGGTGCAATAATTTTGTGCCTATTTCCATCTAATAAAATAGCCTTAAGCTCATGCACTCCCTTGGAAATAGCCAGCTGAGATAGTACTCCATATTTATGTCTTTCGTGTACATAGAATAGAGGAGTCTTCAATTCAACATTGATATGAAATGCAAGATTTAGGGTGATCTGACCAGGGATATTCTTTTTCATTTGAGAGCTATTTAGAAAACTGCACCTCAAATTAATGATAATTGGCAAAATAAGAGCATGATTGATCCAATCTTTAAAAATACTTTTTAACGCAGTATAAAATTTTTTGTATCAGCGGTCAGTGAGACTAGTATTGTTTTTACAATGAGCGTTATATGATAGTTTTTAGAATACTTGAAAATCCATTGAAATTTTCATGCTTGAGCTAATAAAAACTAGGACATTTACTGCAATCCGCTTCAGTTTGAAACACGAATTCAATGTTTATTTCTTCTCTTGGAAGATGATCTGCCATCAAAAAGAAGCTTATTTTTTAAAATGCTTATTCTTTCTTCTCTGGAAAGTTTTTTGATCGATTTTTTTGCTTCTCCGCTTCCGATTACAGAATGAAGATTAGAGTTAATGATGCTTAATAGTTGGTTCATGTTCTGCAGTATTTCTGTAATTAGATTAATACTTTCAGTCTGATAGCTATAATTTTCTAGGAGATTTGTTAACCTTGATGATGGGTTTTTAAGGAGTTGTTTTTCTGCTTGCTTTGGTCGTTTATGGAAGCTGTTATCAAAACCCAAACCTTTCATTGACTCACTAATTTCTTTTAATTTTGATCTCATATCTATCAATGCTAATCAATCTATCGTTATAAAGCAAAACCTAGTTGAAAACAATAGTATTTGGATATTGCTTAGATAATGTTAATAGAATAAGAACTTGAAAGTTCATCTGTAATTTGATGTTTTTAGACAAAAACCGCTCTTTGGAGTTGATTTTACCATCGATTTTTAGTGGCAAAAGGGGGAAAAACTAGGGGAAATGATATGCGTTTAAATGCCTTTAAAGGCATTTTTTTAATTTTCTTTTTCAGTCCTAAAACTGCCTTTAAATATATTTTAAGGCGGTTTTTTGTCGTTTTTTATCAAAACAGTTTAAAGTATGTTTATAGACAAATTCGTGTTTTGGACTTCACAGATGTGGAAAACTTTTTAGCTTGAAAATCCGGTTGAGGCCTTTCTGGGTCTTAAATCCACTCGACAATTTATTTCCATCATCATTCAGAAACAGAATTGATTTTAATACTATTACAATACTCTATCTATACTTTAGGCATACTTTAACTATGCTTTAACCATGTATAATGCTAGTATATTCCAGCCTGGTGTTTGGGTGGCACAATTGCACCCTTAACATGTCCTTAATGCACGCTATTTAAACGAGGAGTACAAAGTAATTTTACATAAACCAAGGAAATGATAAGAGATGAAAAAACACTTAATAGCGACCGTTTTGATAGAAAAAACAGTCGATGAGGTATGGAATCACTGGACAAACCCGGATTCTATAAAAAACTGGAATATCCCTTTTGATGATTGGCATTGCCCCAAAGTAATCAATAATCTGAAAGATGGAGGTTCATTCTTTTTCAGAATGGAGCATATAAATGGCCATGATGGTTTTGATTACACGGGGATTTATGATAAAATAATTCGTTACGAATCAATAGCAAGTACCTGCAGCGATGGCAGGAAAAATTTAGTGGAGTTTCAGGTATCAGAAAGTAATACCATTATCAAGGAAACTTTTGAACCGGACAGTGCAACACCCTTAGCCGTTCAGCAGGATTTTACAGACGCTGTTTTGAAGCGGTTTAAATGGTTTGTAGAACAACAATAAAACCTTTCTGTAAAGTTCTAAATATTATTACTTTAGCGCTTGAAAAAGATAAATGCTGACTGGATTTTCATTAACCAAATAAATTATAACAACAATCTACACCTATCATTTACCTACCTATTATCTTTATGAAAAACAAAATTAACCCCAAACACCTTGCGGTGCTTAGTTTGGCGCTATTATTTATCGGATGCGCTAAAACGGAACCCGTACCTGAAGTAATTGTGCCAACTTCTCCAACTTATTCTTTTTCAGGTACATCGCCTGATGAGCTCATGTTTGAGGATGGTGAAGCCATGTCGGTAATGACCAACGAAAGCAGAAGATTTGATGTCAGCAATGTTTTGCGTGTTACTGCCGTGAATAATACAACCATCGAGGTTGCTAATTTTGCACCAGTTGATATTTCTGACGCCACAATCGTTGCATCTATTACTGGTCAGCCCGAGAAAATCAAATTATTGCATATCGGAATGATTAAAGGGCATAGGATTAAGCAAATCCCATATCCCTTTATTAGCGGACAGGTTGAATATCCTGACGTTAATAATAAAACTGTAAATCTGTCGGCCTACAAGGAAGCAGGTATCAATCCAGCAGCTATCAGTTTTGAATTTACGGGGACAACGCCATTAATCACTAAGCTTAAAAAGTTAAGTATCATTAAATGGCAGCCCAAAATGCATGATTTTGATCCGGAGAATTTAGATAACAACTGGCTGGATGAACCTACAGCAAAGCAATTCAGGATGTTTACGGGTTTCATGATCAATTTTGCTTACATGTACACTGATGCAACCATGCGTGGGCGTATAGTTGATGAATTAATTATAGGCAATGATGGTGTAACTGCGCTTACTACAGCTGAAAAAGAGGCCGATTGGATAAAAGCCCAAACGCGTACAAAAATCAATTGCGGTTTAACCGATACGCGTAAAGTTTCTGGCTTAGGCGGCGGGAGTACTTTCGGTATCCCGGATTGGGTTACTTTAAATTTTATGACCAATAGCTATACCACTCCTTTTCATGAAATGGGACATGTTTTGGGTTATAACCACAGTTCATCTATGACCTATCCCCAAAACAACAGGGGGAATGTACCGGTATTCATGGCACGGCAGGATGAAATGAATAAAGCTGGTGATTTTCCGGTAACGTTAAGCAATTATTATAAGCCTGATGATGTACCGGCACCAAAAGCTATCGCTTCTGGCTTAGTGCAAAGGGTTGGAATGAAAGATGAATGCATTTATTGATCTGCTGTTCGACTGGGATAGAGCGCCGGACAACCTTAAACTTAAAACTGAAAAGCCTGAAATCATACGATTTCAGGCTTTAATTTTTTACTGCTGATATTGCGCACCATCGGTCTTAAATACTGTTTGGTAACTCCTCTTTTATCGTTGCCCGATATATTTAAAATTTAATCGATAGTTTTTCCGATACCAAAGCGTTATCCTTATAATACTCGAAAAACCAGTTTCCATCTTTTTTTAAAACCACTCCGTTAGTATTGGCATTGCTGGCAATATAATAATCGGCTACAGTGGTTTTTAGCAAAGTAAGTACGATTTTAGGTGCCGAATCGATCAGTTGGTAGCCATTGTTAATGGGTTGTGCATATAAAAGTGCCTCTGATTGTTTGGTGGTAGCTACTGCAGGTTGAGTAACAGGAGCAGGCGTAACTGTTTTTACTTCTTGAGTTGGTGTAACAGGGGTTGAATTAACCACAGGTGTACTACCAGCTTCGTAATGTATGTCGCCGAAAGAGCTAAAAGCGTCTCTCATAGCCGCATTGTACGATTGTTTGTATTCTTTCTCTCTGCTTTTACCTTCTTTGCTTTTGAGAACAATATTTCCTTTACAATCTTTCAGCAGGATGGTAAGGTTGGTTACAAACATGCTGTTGTGTTCCTCTACCTCAATTACTAACGCCCTACACCTGTCGGTTGCAATTTCTGAAGGTATTTCGGTGTTATCATAATATACTGTGAAGCCTTTATCTTCAAAAAGCGCCTTGGCCAGGACATTTAAGTTATACTGATTAGGCTGTTTGAGAAAATTGAATTTTTCGGGTACAATTAAATACTTGTAATTAATAGCGGCCGACTGTCCTTTTGCAGCAAAAGATAAGGCTAAAAGAATGATAAAAAAATATGTTTTCATAACGAATATTTCGGTGAGGGATAAGATTCTGGTTCAAGTTATGCAATGAAAAAGAGAAAATCAAATTTACCCGGAGTTGGCTCATCTGAACTAAGGCTTTTTGTATGAGGTGAGGCCGAAATTCACATAATTTTAGCCTGCTGTTATATTGGTTAAGGGGTTGTAATTCATAACTTTATTAACATTTTTTTTGTAATGTGTATAAATATTGGCATTACATCTATTAATTGATAGTGTTGGTCTATTTTCGTCGCATTAGATCAGAATGAACGATATATTTATATCAAGAATCAAATCAACGGGACGATTTAGAAATCTTATTTAGGCTTCACAGTAATGCGGAGCCTTTTTTATTTGTTTGTAAGTCAGAGTGTTTACAGGTTAAAACTTGTTTTGCATACCAAATAAGCCCATTAAACCTCCTGTGTGGATAGCCAAAATACGTTCGTCCGGGTGCAGTTCCCCTTGTTTTTCTAAATCGCAAATGGCATAAAACATTTTTGCCGTATAAACCGGGTCTAAAAGCAGTCCGGTCTGTGCTGTAAATGTTTTAATAAAATGAATCAACTCGGGGGTGGTTTTTGCGTAGCCTCCGAAATGATAAGCTAAATGCAGCGCTAATTGTTTATCTATTGTGGTGTACCGGGCGATTTCATCTGCAATAAATCCACCACCTTTCAAAACGGGTATAACATGAAGTTTGGTATGGAGTTTTTTTTCTTGCAAGCCTTTAAGTAAGCCAGCGGCTGTGGTTCCGGTTCCGGCCGCACAAAAAATATGATCGTAGGTTTCGGTTAATTCGCCGATAATTTCGGCACAACCAAGGGTAGCTTCTGCTGATGCGCCACCTTCATCTACAAAAAAAGCCTGATGGTTATCTGCAAAGTAACTTTCAAAAAGCTTGTGCTTATCCCGATAACCCTCGCGGTCGGTAAAAATAAGTTCCATTCCGAATAAATTGCACAGCAAGAGCATTTCATTTTTTACGGCTTCGCCACGTACAAAAGCTGTAGCCTTTAAGCCCGACCGTGCTGCGGCAGCAGCGGTGGCAACCAGATGGTTAGAATAAGCTCCGCCAAAAGTAACCAGGTGTGTTTTGTTTTCGGCTTTCGCTTGGGCGAGTATATATTTCAACTTACGCCATTTATTACCCGAAATGTAAGGATCGATCAGGTCGTCGCGCTTTACCGATAAATGGTTAAAAGGAGCAAAGCTTACTTTTTGTACCGGGCTGTAGATTTCTTTAAACACGTGTAAAAATAAAAAACACCCGGGTATTTCGGGTGTTTTTTATTTTAATAAGCGGTTTGTAAACCGGTGATTATGGTTTTATTTCCCCATACCGAATCCAAAACCTGCATTAACTACACTGTATTTGGCCTGGGTATAAGAGGTGTAAAATTTAAAGAAGCCGAATTTTAACTGGAAACCTAAACTTCCCCTTACGCCATCAATATCGGTTTGCTTAACAGCTATCGGGTCAACATAAGTAGCATTGGTTCCGCCATCGGTAAACTGATAAGTACCTAAAGCTTTTAAATTGGTGTTCGAGGTCTGGTAGCCTACACTGGCAAAAGGAGTGAAAAATAAGATTTTCTTCGAAACAATGGCATCGAAATTTACGCCATTAAATTTCGCATCAATGTGTTGGTTAGAATTACCTGTATTGTTAATATCTAAAGGCAAATCATACTTATACTGTGTAAAACCTCCTGCTATGGCAACATCTACCGGGAACAGTTTCTCGGTTGTTGCGCCCATAAACAAAGGTAAAAGTTCAACCTTTGCACCAAAACCGATCATCGATAAACTTCCTAAATCGCTGCCCAGTTTTATTTTAGGCATGGCCCTTAAGGTAACATCGATATTTTTAGGTAAGCCCAGGGTAGCCTGTATTTGTAGTGCAGGTACCACATGGAAACCCACACCTTGTGGCAGGTTGAAAAATTTACCGGTAGGCGTACCGCTGCTGGTATAAATTTGCATTTTACCGCCTTCGTGGTCATCGCCAAAAGCAGTTGGGCCAATTGAAGAAGCTCCAGGCGCAGGTTTAATATTGCCCAAGCCCAGGGTATTTACATCGTAACTTCTGCCCGCTTGTGGTACAAAAGAGGCTGAAGCCGATACCCGTACATCAAACTTTAAAAATCCTTTCGATTTGGCGGTATTGGTCCAGCCATCGGTTAAACCTAATCCTAATCCTTTGTACAAAGGATCGAAATAGGCATTAATTAATTTGGTAGCATCAGCAGGGCCCGAAACAAATAAGCTTCCAACATCCTGCTGTGCATTGGCTTTTTGAGCAGTTACCAATAAAAATAAGGCACATAATGCCTTTAAAGCGTAGCATTTTCTCATATATAATAATTTGATTTAGAGTAAAGATAGAGGTGTTTTTTGCAAAACTGTAATCATTAAAGAATTCTTGCTGTTAAAAGTTTATTTTTGCACCATGGAAAATGTGGTCGAATTGCAGGAATCGGAAGAGCAGGAATTATATGAACATTTAAAAATTATTGTCGATAAAGGGCAGTCTTTGCTGCGCATTGATAAATTTTTGATGGTTCGTGTAGAAAATGCCTCGCGAAACCGCATTCAGAATGCCATTGATGCAGGTAATGTGCTGGTTAACCAGAAGCAAATTAAATCGAGTTATAAAGTAAAGCCTTTTGATGAGATTTCGATTGTGTTGCCCCATCCGCCACGCGATACCGAAGTTTATCCCGAAGATATTCCGCTTGATATTATTTACGAAGACAGCGATTTGCTGGTGGTAAATAAACCCGCAGGTATGGTGGTGCATCCGGGTTTTAACAATTATACCGGCACGTTGGTTAATGCTTTGGCTTTTCATTTTGAACAGTTGCCGCAGTTGCCAGGCAATGATGGCCGCCCCGGTTTGGTACATCGTATTGATAAAGATACTTCAGGTTTGTTGCTGATCAGTAAAAATGAGAAATCGATTACGCATCTGGCCCGTCAGTTTTTCGATCACAGCATTACGCGTAGATATATTGCGCTGGTTTGGGGCGATATCGAAAACGACGGTACGGTAACAGGCTATATTGGCCGCAGTGCGAAAGACCGCCGTGTGATGGATATTTACGATGATGAAGAAAAAGGCAAATGGTCGGTAACCCACTATAAAGTTTTAAAGCGCTTGGGTTACGTTACTTTAATTAGCTGCGAACTCGAAACCGGCCGTACACATCAGATCAGGGCACACATGCAGCACATTGGCCACCCGCTGTTTAGCGATGCCATGTACGGTGGCGATAAGATTTTAAAGGGAACAACGTTTAACAAATACAAACAGTTTGTTGAAAATTGTTTTGAGTTATTGCCCCGACAGGCTTTACACGCCCAGAGTTTAGGTTTTATACATCCAACAACGAAAGAATATATGCACTTTGAATCGCCGCTACCGGCTGATTTTAAAGCAGGTTTAACTAAATGGGAAAATTATATCGCTACATCATAAAATATGCTTCAACAGTACCTTTTATTTAATGATGAATTTCATGCGGTAGATACTCCCGTTTTAAATGCCTCTAACCGGGCTTTCAAATTTGGCGATGGTTTGTTTGAAAGTATGCGAATGATTAACAATAAGCTACAGTTTGCCGATTTACATGCCGATAGGTTAACTGCTGGTATGAAAGCCCTGAAAATGGACGGACATGCCTTAATGGACGATTATTTCTTACGCCAGAAAACTGCCGATCTGGCTAAAAGGAACAAGTGGAACGGCAACGTACGCTTTCGCCTTTCGGTTTACAGGGAAGGGGCAGGCGTTTATACTCCCGAAATCAATAAAGCAGGTTATGTTTTGGAAGGGATTCCCTTAACTGCTTCAGCATACGAATTAAACAGCAAGGGCCTAATTATTGATGTTTTCGATGAAATGACCAAGCCGGTTAACATGCTGTCTAATTTTAAAACCTCCAACGCCTTGCTTTATGTAATGGCCGGACTTTTTAAAAGTCAGAACCGTTTGGATGAGGCCATGATCTTAAACCAGCATGGATTTCTGTGCGAAAGTATTAGTGCCAATGTTTTCGTTGTGTACAACAAGCAGGTGTATACCCCTGCGTTAACCGAAGGCTGCGTAAGTGGCGTTATGCGTACAGCCATTATGCAGTTGTGCAAAATGAACGACATTCCATTAATCGAAGCCCAGATTAATCCTGAAATATTAAAAGCAGCCGAGGAAGTTTTTATTACCAATGCCACTCAGGGCATACAATGGGTGATGGGCTACGGTCGAAAACGCTACTTCAATGAAGTTTCAAAGGTTTTAATCGATAAGCTAAACGCTTTATAGGATTAACCAGTGATAAGTTTATAGGGCAAATTTCTTTTGCTTCGCCGATGTTACATTTTATTTCTGCCGGTTTGTGTTTACCTGAACTATATTTTTAGTATTATTGGTTACACACACAAATTTAACCGAAATGAAAAAATTACTCATTCTCGTAATGGCTTGCTATGGCCTGAACGCACGTTCACAACAGTTGAACGAATCCA
>Ga0157370_10001893_pt1 | contig 25739 bp, 17 predicted proteins | sample C35metaG_FD_113463 | JGI IMG/M metagenome (GOLD analysis project Ga0157370, IMG submission 113463) | Corn rhizosphere microbial communities from Kellogg Biological Station, Michigan, USA - C3-5 metaG | ecosystem: Host-associated > Plants > Roots > Rhizosphere > Soil | place: USA: Michigan...
CCGGCGAGGCCGGCGACGACGACGCGCCATCGGCGCGGCGCCGCATGCGTGGCGCGGTGCGCCCGAACGGCCAGCAGGACGGTGCGTGTCCACTGGGCGATCTTCTGTCGCGATACAAGCAGAAGCGACACGATACCCAGCGCGAGGCCAAGCGCGCCAAACGCCCGGCTGGCCCATCCGAGGGCGAGCGCGCCGAAAAAGGCGAGGATTGCCGCCGCATAGACGGCCGAGAGCGCCCCATACGTCAGGAAGATCCGTCGTTCGTGCGCGGTCGCGACGGGCTGCGGAGACTCGATCCGGAGCAGGCGCGACTTGATCCACCACTCGAGGTGGGCGAACGCCCGGCGACGGAGATTAGGAATCTCTAACCAGTCGGCCAGGGCGAAATACCCGTCGAGCGGCAGCAGGGGATTGGCGTTCGTGACCAGGGTGGTGACGCCACCCATGAGCATTGCTGCCAGAGCAACATCGGCCGCGAGCGTCCGCTGAGCCGCGGCCCACCAGACGATCGCCGCGAGGCTCGCGACGACCATCTGAATCCACGAGCCTGCCGCCGTCACCCACAGCCGGGCGCGTCGCTCGGGAAAGCTCCAGGCGTCGCTCACGTTGCAGTAGAAAGCGGGTTGAAAATACAGGAGCATGAATCCCAGCTCGCGTACCTCGCCGCCGAAGTACTTGCATGCGAACGCGTGTCCGAGCTCGTGAATCAGGATGACGGCTCCGGCCGTGATCCACAGCGTGACGGCCCTGGCCGGTGTGATGGCGTGCCAGGAATACGTCGCCCCCAGGGCCGAAATGAAATCGCCCCATCCCTGTCCGAGCAGGATGAGGTAGAGCGCAAACAGCACGATCGATGCGCCAACGAACGCCGGCGTGAACATCCATCGGATGCGCGGCAGCACGCGACCGAGCACCGCGTCGGGGTCGCCGAACGTCCAGCGCATGCGCAACAACTCGCCGCGAAAGAGCGGCCGCCGCCGGCGCGTGCGACGTTCGGCGCGAAGACGTTCCATCTGGAGCGTGGTGGACTCGGTGAGCGTGCGCTCCAGGAAACCGGCATTCGACATCTGCCTGGCGAACGCCTCGACGGCCTGCGCAGACAGCCGGAGTCCCTCGGCCGTGAGCGCGGCAGCGATCTCCATCGGCGTCCGCTGGCCGTCGAAGGCGCGCATCACACGTACCTCGGTCGACCCAAAGCGGAAGTACTTTTGCGCCGCGAGATCCTTGACGACGTACGATTCCTGGCCGCGGTACACCTGCGCGATGATCGAGAGGTCCGAGCGCAGGCACGGAGCAGTGGTGCTCATGCGATCAGCGGCCGGGGCGCGCGAGGTGTTCGCCCGGCGACAGCCCGCTCAGGACCTCCACTGTCCCTCCTTCCAGATCGCGCCCGATGGTCACGGATCGGAGCGTACTACGCCCATTCTCCACCACCACGACGTATCCGTCCGCCGCGATGGCCTCGCGCGGCACGCTGATCGCGCGGCGCGCCTCGTGGCCGACCTGGACGACGACGCTGCTCCCTGCCAGAAGATTCGGATGCGTGCCGTCGATCCTCAGAACGAGCTCGCGTGTTCCACTCGCCGCGTCGATGATCGGGGCCGCGTGGACGATGGTGGCCGGAACTCGTCCCGCCGACGGGTCGACGACGACAGCGGCATCGCCGAGATGGAGTCCGCGGGCACTGGCCTCCGGGACGCGGATGCGCGCAAACAATGGCGACGGTTCCGTGACGCGAAAGAGTGTATCTCCCACCGAAACGAAACGCCGCGGCCGCGCCAATCGCGCGGTGACGACTCCGTCGAATGGGGCGGTGATCCGCGTGAGCTCCAGGTCGCGGCGGGCCTTCCGCCGCGCGATCTCACTCTGGCGCAGTTGAAATTCCACCTGCTCCGAGTCGGCCGACGTCGCTCCGCCGGACTTGGTGAGCACCCGGGCTCGAGCGGCCGCGCGACCAAAGTTCTCATATGCCGCCTCGGCGCTCGCCAAAGCGATCTCCTGTTCGGCGCTCTCGAGTCGCGCCAGCATCTGGCCCGCGGACACGCGGTCGCCCAGCTCGGCGAACAGGGAATCGATCGTGCCAGGCGAGCGCGCCACCACCGCCGCGTCGTGCTCGACGTAGAGTTGCGCCGGCAGCTCGAGCGGCAGCCGCACGGTGACGGTTTCGACCGTGAACTCGGCTCTCGCGGCGGTCGCCGCGATGCTCCCGGGCGCCCCAGCCTGTTGCGGGCTGGCCGACCGTGCCTCTCCGCCGCAGGCGAGCGCGAGGGCGACGACGGCCGCGCACGCGCCGCGAGCGACGATATCAGGAATGCTCATGACCACATCCTCCACCACAAAAGCTCGATGGCTCGCACCGGGCCACGCAGGACGCGCCAAAGCAGCGACGCAGGTTCCGTCAGGACGCGCGCATACGCCCCCATGCCGGGCCGCAACGACCCGTCCGCGTTCGCGACCACCGCGCGCACGGGAAACAACACGGCACCGCCGTCAGTCGCCGCGATCGAAGCGACAGACGTGACACGCCCGGAGAACGTGCGTTGCGGAAGCGCGGCGACGCGGATTCGAACCTCCTCACCAGGATGCACGCGCGTCACGTCACGCTGGTCGACGCCGAACTCGAGCTCGAGCGAGTCCGTGCGTCCGACGACCGCGAGGAGCTCGCCGGCGTCCGCATGCGCTCCGATCCGCTCCTCCGGGCGCGCCGTGAGCACGACGCCGCGGACCGGCGAGCGCACGAGCGTTGCGCGGATTTCCTCGTCGAGGAGGCTGGCTTCGCGACGCAGCGCATCGGCGCGGAAGCGTTGCAGCCGTTCTTCGGCCGCGTCGCCACGCGCCGCGGCGATGACGGCGGCCCGATCCGCCGCCGCAACGGTCGCCGCGGCCGCGGCTCGCTGCGCACGAAGCTCGTCGTCGCGCAGATGCATGATCGGCGCCCCGCGCTCGACGGTCATCCCTTCGCGAACGAACACCCGATCGACCACGCCCTCGAGCGTCGGACGCACGTCGGCACGCCACAGGGGACGGAAGAGCGGCTCCGCACCCGACACGCGCAGCGGCCAGCGGATCAACGTCACGGCGGCCACGGCGAGCACCGCGACGACGACGTAGACGATGCGACGCTGTCGCGGCAAGCCCAGGAACGCCTCTTTGCGCGAGCTGATGGCGCTGAGTGCGTCGGCGAGCGGAACCTGATGGTAGAGTCGCGCGTTGCGCACGGCGACCGTCGCCTGGTTGGCGAGGATCGCGGCGAGCTCGCGCTGTCGCGCAGTGGCGAGCTCGGTGCGCCCCGCTTCGAAGAGCAGGATTCCGACGATGCCTTCCTCGTCCTTGAGCGGCAGATAGAGGCCACTCATCGCCTTGTCGCGCTCGAGATCTTCGCCGAAGATCTGTACGAACGTGCGCTCCGCGTCGGAGGCAGGGTCGGAACGGTCCGATAAGTAGAATGCCTCGCCCAGGCCGGCCGACCAGGCGGCCCGCACGGCGAGATCCTGAAGTGCGGCGTCTTTCGGGTCAACCGCGTCGGCGCCGGCGACGGCGCGGATGTCACAGATGCCGTGCTCGTACAAGGCGATCGCGCCGCGATCGAAGTCGAATGCACGGTTCGCCAGATTGACCACCGAGCGGAGCACGCGGTCCAGGTCGAGCGTCGACGTGATCTCGCGGCTCATCTCGGTGATGAGGGCCAGATCGCGCGCGCTCTCGGCGGCGGCGCGCCGACTTTCCGACGCGCGCGTCGCGTTGGCCATTGCGGCGCCAGCGGCGTCCGCTATCTGACGGAGCACATCCTGCTCGGCGTCGGTAAAGGCCTCCTGCAGGCGCGTCACGCGCAGCACGACGGTCAGGTGTCCGCCGACGGCGACCCCGGTTGCGAGGACGGCTGGCGCGTCCTCGCCATCCAGTGGAAGGCCCGCGGCTGCCATCGAGATGATTGCGCCGGCGGTCGCCTCGCGGCGGTCGCCGATTGCGCCACGACACTCGAGGGTGTCGCCGCAAGGAACCCAAAGCGACGCACCGTCGATGGGAAGGAGCTGTGGTGCGGCGCCGAGCAGCTTGCCGGCAATCTCGCCCGGGTCGTCCGTCGCGAACAGGTCGAGCGTGATGTCGTGCAGCGCGTCTCGGGCTTTCGCCTGGCTCGAATCGATTCCAAAAGCGGGCGTTGCCACCGCGCTCGAATCAGACCGGCCCACAAATACTCCGGGATGGCGGGGCCGCTAAGGTCGCCCTCGCGCCCGGCATTGGCAACCCCGCCAAGTGCTGAGCGCCGCGCGACCGGGAGAAAGTCGCGCGGCGCTCAGCGTCGCGACAGGCGGGGGGGCCGTTCTCAGATGCGCAATGGAGTAATCCGTGCCTCGAGCTCCTGAACCGTCAACTCGATCGCCTCGGCGTTCTTTTCAGTCACTGCCTTGACTTGGTCCTTCTGTTCCTGCGTTAGATCGATTCGGACGATCTCTTTCTCGCGCGGCGTCGACATCAGTGATGTCCTCGAGGTGGAATGGGCACGGTTGAACTCTGCGCGAAGCTACGCCGCGATCGTGAATTGACCGTGAACGGCCGATTCGCAAACGTGAATGCGCCGTCGCGGTCGCCGTCGCGGCTTCATCCTGGCCAGATCACTCGCCCCGCGACTGCGACGTCGGCCTCATGCTCCTGCTGTTCCGGCGCTTCGTAACCGAGACGCACCAACTCCTCTCCGACGACGGGCCACTGAAAGTCCGCCAACTCCAGGATCAGCGAACCACCCCGCGCCAAGAACTTACGAGCGGTATCGGCGAGCTCCCGCACGAGCCCGAGCCCATCTTTGCCCGTGCCGATCGGCGCGCCTTCGGGGAAGGTGCGTTCGACGGCATCGGCGAGCCGCGGAGGAACGTATGGAATGTTCCCGACGATCACGGCCACATTGCCGCCGAGTCGCCGCGGAAGACGGTCGAGGAGTGATCCATGTGCGAAACGAACGTTCCGGAGTTTGAGTCGCGCGCGATTAGCGCGGGCGGCGCGCAGTGCGACGGCGGATACGTCAGTCGCGATCACGGACGCACGGGGCAGGGCGTTGGCGACGCCGAGCGCGATGGCACCGCATCCGGTGCCGACGTCGACGACCGTCGGACGGAGAAATGCCGACGCCGATTGGATTGCCGCGTGGAGCAGGCGTTCCGTGGTGGCCGAGGGCACGGAAACGCCGCGGGGCACGCGCAACGGGATTCCACCGAAGGTGCACCGCGTCTCCTGAGCCACGCTCTCGTGCAGGCTCGAGGAGACGCTGTGGCCCGTTTGATCTCGGATGAGGTGGCGCTGCCTCGGTGTGAGGTGAACGGAGACGGCGGGCGGCGGATCCGGCGAGTCGTCCGTCATGGAGATGGTCGGGACGTCACGAGTCGACATTGCGCCCCAATCGTGAATCGAGCGTGAATGGACTTTCGAGCGTCGTGAATGGCCGTTATGTTGACCGCCGACCTTTGAACCGGAGCCGATGCCGGCGTTCGCGCTTCGCTTGTGCGGTGATACGGTCCTGACTTCCGGTGGCGCACCCGTCCAGCCCCCGCTGGGCGCGAAGACGCTCGCTCTGCTGGCGTTCCTCGCGCTGGAACCGGGCTCGCACCGGCGTGAGGAGGCAGCCGCGCTGCTCTGGGGCGAGTACCCGGAGGAGAAGGCGAAGGCGTCCCTTCGGCAGGCGCTGACGCATCTTCGCGATGCGTTGGGCGACGACCTCGTCGTCGATCGCGCATCGATCGAGCTTCGTGGTCCCTTCGACTGCGACGTCACCGACTTTCTCCGCTTGGCGCCCAGCGACCCGCAAGCGGCGGTGGCGATCGACGTCCCGCGCTTCTTGGCAGGTCTTTCCGTCCGCCACTGCCGGTCGTTCGACGAATGGGCGGACGAGAGGCGCAGGGCACTCCTGGGTCGGTACACGTCGCTCGTTGCCAGCTTGGCGCGCGGGGCAATGGCCCGCCGCGCGTGGCGCGACGCGGTGCAGATGGCGGAGCGGTGGGTCAAGCTGGATCCGCTCGCCGACGAGCCGAGCGGCGTTCTGATCGAAGCGCTGCATCTTGCGGGCGAGCGGGACGCGGCGCGCTCGGCACATGCATGCTATGTCGCGCGGCTCGCGGCGGAAACCAATCGTGCTTCGGGGCACGCGCTCACCGAGCTGATGTCGCGGCTCGAGCAACCGGCGGTCGATCCCAAACAGCCCCGCGCTGGGGAAAGCTGGTATGAGCATGCTCCATCGTTCGTCGGAAGTCTCGTTGGCAGAGAGCGGGAATGGGACATTTTGCGACAGGCGTGGACCGCCGCGGCGGACGATTCGAGTCGCATGGTGCTCATCGAGGGCGAACCCGGTGTGGGAAAGAGCCGACTCGCCGATGACTTTCTACATTGGGTCGCGTCGCAGGGCGGGGTCGTGTTACGCGGTCGCGGATACGACGCGCACGCCGGCGCGCCCTACGGCGCCGTCATCGACGCGCTGCGATCGACGATCGACGCGCCGGGCATAGCCGGAGTCGATCCGGAGTGGCTCGGCGAAATCGGACGAGTGCTCCCGGAGATCCGCCGGCGATTCGCCGGACTTCCGGAGGCAACGCCGAGCGTCGCGGCGGGCGGGTGGCGCCTGTTCGAGGCAGTCGCGCAGGTCCTGCTTGCGATCGCCGAAGACAGTCCAGTCGCCGTGCTGATCGACGATCTGCAGTGGTGCGACGCCGACAGTTGCAGCCTGCTGCATTACCTCGTGCGGCGCCTGGGCGAGGCGCGGATACTGTGGTGCGCAACGTTCACGATGGGCGAGATCGAGCGCGACGCTCCAGCGGCGCGTCTCGCCCGCGCTCTGCGCGCGGCGCGCGGCGGAACATCGATCGTGCTGTCGCCGCTGTCCGAGGAGGGCGTGTGGCATCTGATTCGCGAGCTGGCACGCGTCGATGCGCCAGGCGGAGCGCGGCGGCTCGCGGCCCGCATCCATGAGGCGACGGCGGGCAATCCGTTCTATGTGATCGAGCTGCTGAAAACGCTGTTCGCCCAAGAGCTGCTCGCGGTCGATCCGATGACCGATGGCTGGATCGTTCGACCCGCCGCGATCACCGAGACCACCCCGGCGGTGCTCGCGCCTACGGTGCACGACGCGATTGCCGAGCGCATCGAATGTCTGCCGGATCACCTGCACGCATTGCTCGTGAGCATCGCGGTCGCCGGCCGGGGCTGCCGGCCGGATACGCTGTCGCACGTGCACGGCATATCGAGGCTGCACGCGGCGATGCTGGGCGACGCGCTCGTCGACCGGCACCTCGCGATCGAAGAAGGGGGCGCGTATCGGTGCGCGCATCCGATCATCGCCGCCGTCGTCCGCCAACGCGTCAGCGCGTCGCGCCGTCGCGAGGTGCACCGCGCGCTCGCCTGTGCGCTCGAGCTCTTGCTACCGAAGGGCCGGGGTCCGGACGGGAGCGTCGCCGGGGAGATCGCTCGGCACGCGGAGCAGGGAGGCGAACGGACCCTGGCGTATCGGTATGCGCTTCTCGCGAGCGAGTCCTGCGGCCAGCGCTGCGCGTACGACGAAGCGCTCTCATGGCTCGACCTCGCGTCGGGTGCGGCTGACACAGCCGAGGAGTCGGAGGTCGTGGACCGCACCACCGCATGGATTTTGGAACAGGCCGGGTGGCGTGAGCCGCCGCCTGTGCGCGCACCGGTCTCCCTCTCACCGGGCCGAGTCGAACAGAGCGATCTTGATTTGCCGAGCCGGACGTAGCGGGCCCTGGCGGCCGCCGAGACTGGTTATCTTTCCCGGTTCGCGTTCGAGCCCCGAGCGAAAGCGACGGGGAGGCTGATGCGGCGGCGCAATGCCGGCGTTTTGGCAACCCATGCCATTGTCCCGGGTACTACCCCCATATGCACCGTATCTCCTGGAGACTCGCCGCGGCGTTGTCGACGTTGGCCGTTGCGGCGTGCCGGCCGGAATTCCAATTAAAGAACTTGACGACGAACGAAGCGCTGTATTCGGCGTCGATCAAGGAGTACCAGCATCGGCATTGGGACAACGCGATCACCGGGTTCGAGAAGTTGACGACCGACCTGCCGGCGCGCGACTCGCTGCTGCCGCGGTCGTACTGGTATCTGGCCTCATCGCACCAGCGGCAGAGTGAGTTCCTCCTGGCGGCGCAAAGCTTCAGCCGGCTCGTCGAGTCGTTCCCCGACGACAGCCTGGCCGACGACGCGGCGCTCGAGGCGGCACGATCGTACAGCCGGCTCTGGCGCAAGCCGCAGCTCGATCCCGTGTACGGCGAGACGGCGCTCGCTTCGTACAACACGCTGATCGGCCTCTATCCGACGTCGCCGCTCATCCCGACGGCCCAGAAGGAGATCGCGGCGCTCGAGAACAAGTTTGCGATCAAGGATTACGATGCCGGGATGTACTACTTCCGCCGGAAGGCGTACGACTCGGGCATGATCTACTTCAAGAACGTTCTGGCCAAGTACGCCACGACGCCCAAGGCGCGAGACGCGGCGCTCCGATTGGTGGAGTCGTACAAGGCCAACCGATATCGCGAGGACGCGTCGGACTTGTGCACGCAGCTTCGCCAGCGCTATCCGAGCGATTCGGACGTGAAGGACGTGTGCTCCGGCGTTCCCAATTCGGCGATCGTCAAAGCCGACTCCGCCAAAGCGGACACGTCGGCGATGCCGCCGATCAAGCCGCCGCCCGGCCACTGATCCGTGCGGATCGGGCTCCTTGGGGGGAGCTTCGATCCCCCGCACAACGGGCACCTGCTCGCCGCGGGGGACGCGTTCGAGGCGTTGGCGCTCGACCGGCTGGTGTTCATTCCGGCGTCGGTGCAGCCACTCAAGGCGCGCGATGAGGCTGCGGCGGCGGGGCACCGGCTCGCCATGGTTCGCCTGCTCGTCGACGAGGATCCGCGCTTCGGCGTCGATTCGATGGAAATCGATCGGGGCGGGTTATCTTACACGGTTGATACTTTGTCGGCCTACGCCGCACGAGTGCCGTCGGCGGAGCTCTTCTGGCTGGTCGGCGCGGACGTCGTCCAATCGTTTGCCCGGTGGCGTCAGCCGGAACGAATCACCGAGCTCGCAGCGGTCGTAGTGCTCGAGCGAGCCGATGAGGCGCCCGACTTGGCGTCGATGCCGGGAACGCCGCGGCGCCTCGCGACCCGCCGAATCGACATCTCGTCGACGGAAGTCCGGAGGCGGGTGAGGGAAGGCAAACTGATTCGAGGCTTCGTGCCCGATGCCGTGGCGGAGTACATCACGGCAAACCGGCTGTACCGTTAGAGGATTGCATGTTCAAGCGAGTCATCAACGCCGTCATCGGGTCGCGCCACGAGCGCGATCGCAAGAGAATCCAGCCGATCGTCGACGAGATCAACGAGCAGTACGCTCGGCTGCACGACGTGTCGGAGGTCGAGCTGCGCGGGCAGACGGCCAAGTTTCGCGAGATCATCCGGGAACGCACCGGCGACCTCGAGCGGCAGATCGCCGAGCTGCGGGAAGCGAAACGGGCGGCGAGCGACGTGGTCGAGCGCGACCGTATCGACAGCGAGTTGGGCGGGGCCGACGGCCGCGGCGGCGTCGAAGGCAAGCTGCGCCAGGAGACGGCCGACCTGCTCGACGAACTCCTCCCCGAGGCGTTCGCCACGGTGCGCGAGGCGGCACGGCGGCTCCTCGGCACGACGGTCCCCGTCACGGGACACGAGCTGCAATGGGACATGGTGCCGTACGACGTTCAGCTCATGGGCGGCATTCAGCTCCACATGGGCAAGATCGCCGAGATGGCGACGGGTGAAGGCAAGACGCTGGTCGCCACGCTCCCGTTGTATCTCAACGCGCTGCCAGGCAAGGGCGCCCACCTCGTCACCGTCAACTCGTACCTGGCCCGCCGCGACTCGCAGTGGATGGGGCACCTCTACAACTATCTGGGGCTCACCGTCGGTTGTCTCGACGATACCGAACCGGGCACCTTCGAGCGCCGGGCGGCGTACCTGGCCGACATTACCTACGGCACGAACAACGAGTTCGGCTTCGATTATCTGCGCGACAACATGGTGGTGTCGCTCGACCAGCGCGTGCAGCGCACGCACACGTACGCGATCGTCGACGAGGTCGATTCGGTGCTGATCGACGAGGCGCGAACGCCGCTGATCATCTCGGGGCCGGTGGGCAACGAGAACGACGCGATCTACTTCGAGCACAACGGCGCCGTGGCGCGGCTCGTCCGCCGCCAAACGGAGCTGGTGAACACCCTGGTGGGCGATGCCGAGCGCGAGATGGAAGCGGGCGACACGCGGGCCGCGGCGCTGCAGCTGTACAAGGCGCAGCTCGGCCATCCGAAGAACCGCCGCCTGATGAAGATGATGCAGGAGCAGGGAAACAAGCAGCTCGTGCAGAAGATGGAGCTCGAGCACATCGCCGACCGCCGGCTCCCGCCCAGCAAACAACAGTACCGCGATCTCGAGGAAGACCTGCTGTTCGTGCTCGACGAGAAGGGACACTCGGTGCATCTCACCGATCAGGGCGTCGACTTCATGTCGCCGAACGAGCACGACGCGTTCGTGCTTCCCGATCTGTCGCAGGAAGTCCACCGCATCGACCACGACCCCGATCTCTCGCCCGAGGAGAAGCTGGCGGCGCGGCGGCAGATCGAGATCGACTATGCGTCGAAGGCCGAGCGGCTGAACATCGTCCACCAGCTCCTGCGGGCGCACGCGCTGTATGAGCGCGACGTGAACTACGTCGTGCAGGACGGCGAGGTCCTCATCGTCGACGAGTTCACCGGCCGTACGATGCCGGGCCGCCGCTGGTCTGAGGGTTTGCATCAGGCGGTCGAGGCCAAGGAAGGCGTCCGCGTCAAGGGCGAGACGCAGACGATGGCCACGATCACGATCCAGAACTACTTCCGCATGTACGACAAGCTGGCCGGCATGACCGGCACGGCGGAGACGGAAGAGACGGAGTTCTTCCAGATCTATAAACTGGAAGTCGCGGTGATCCCGACCAACCGGCCCATGATCCGCGAGGACCGGCAGGATCTCGTCTACAAGACGCGCCGCGAGAAGTACAACGCGATCGTCGAGGAGACGCGCCGGCTGCACGACCTCGGATTTCCGGTGCTCATCGGCACGACGAGCGTCGAGGCGTCGGAGACCCTGGCCAAGCTGTTCAGCCGCGGCGGCATTCAGCACAACGTGCTGAACGCCAAGTATCACCAGCGTGAGGCGGAGATCGTGGCCGGCGCCGGCCAGCCAGGCGCCGTGACGATCGCGACGAACATGGCCGGCCGCGGAACCGACATCAAGCTCGGACCGGGCGTCACCGATCCGACCCCGTCCAAGGTGAAGGATCCCGACGGGAACGAGATCAACATCATGGAGATCGGCGGCCTGCACATCATCGGCTCCGAGCGCCACGAGTCGCGCCGCATCGACCGCCAGTTGCGCGGCCGCGCCGGCCGCCAGGGCGATCCTGGCTCGTCGCAGTTCTTCCTGTCGCTCGAAGACGATCTGATGCGTCTCTTCGGGTCCGAGCGCATCGCGGGCCTCATGGACCGGCTCGGCGCGCAGGAAGGCGAGGTGCTCACGCACTCCCTGATCACGCGGTCGATCGAGGGCGCGCAGAAGCGCGTCGAGCTCCAGAACTTCCAGGCTCGAAAGCGGCTGCTCGACTACGACGACGTGATGAACCAGCAGCGCGAGGTCATCTACTCGTTGCGGAGCTTCGCGCTCGAGGGCGGAGAGGAGCTGAAGGGCGAGGCGCTCAAGATGATCGAGAAGGCGATCACCTTCCGCGTCGAGACGAGCTTGGCCGAGTACGAGGAGGCGGCGCAGTGGGACTTCGATCTGCTGCGCCAGGACCTCCTGATGCATTACTTGCTTCAGGTTCCTGAATACGAGAAGGAGGATTTCCGGCCGACCGAGCTGACGTCGGCGCAGCACGCGGCCGTCGAGGCGGCGAAGAAGGCGTTCCGGGCCAAGCTCGAGAACCTCGACGCCGTGCACGACGAGGCCGGCCACCCGTACGGCGGGCGCCTCCTCTCGCTCGTCATGCTCAACGTGCTGGACGAGAAGTGGAAGGATCACCTCTACGATCTCGACCAGCTTCGCAACTCGATCCACTACCGGTCGTGGGGCCAGCAGGATCCGCTCGTCGAGTACAAGCAGGAAGCGTACAAGATGTTCGTCGACCTGATGAACGACATCTACAGCACGTTCACCGAGCGCTTCCTCAAGGCACAGTTGATCTTCGAGCCGCCTTCCCCCCCGCCGCCTCCGGTTCAGAAGGCGACCAAGCAGTACAACGCGCTGGGGATTCTCGAGGACATTCCGGTGAGCGGAGACGGTGCGTCGTCGCCGAATGGGGCGGAGGGCGTGGTCGACATCGGTCCGGCGGAAGCGCCGGCCCCGAAGCCGAAGCCGGTGGCCGCGCGCAAAGATCCGATCGTCGTCGGCGCCGGGCGGACCCGCTCGCTGACCAACAACCCGGCCCCCGCGAACGTCGATTGGTCGTCGGTCGGGCGGAACGATCCCTGTCCGTGCGGGTCAGGGAAGAAGTTCAAAAAGTGTCACGGGGCGAATCTCTGAGCTCGCCTTCCGGGGTACGCAGGGCGAGGATTTGATGCCGCATTCCGGCTGATCCGACACCAGACTGGCTCCATTCACTCGGAGCCATTGCCCCATGTCTGGCCAGGAAGCGTCAAGAGCGTTAACTATTCGAGAGTTACCCCGCTCGGAACGTCCGCGGGAACGTTTGGTCGACCTCGGCGCCACCGCGCTGTCGAGCGCCGAGCTGCTGGCGATTTTGCTCGGTTCCGGCGGGGCGGGTCGGTCGGCGGTGCAGATCGGCCAGTCGGTGCTCGCGGAGGCGGGCGGGGCGTTGCGCTGGATCGCGCGCCAACCCGTGGCCGCGTTGACGGCGGTGCCGGGCGTCGGAATGGCTCGTGCGGTGACGATTCATGCGTCGCTCGAGCTGGGCCGGCGCATGGCCGTCGAAGGCCGGCAGGACGGGTCGCCGATTCGGTCGCCGCGTGATGTGGTCGAGTACTTCGCTCCACGAATGGAAGATCTCCCGGTCGAAGAGTTTCACGTCGCCGTGCTGGATGCGCAGCATCGGTTGGAGCGCGACATCACGGTGACGCGTGGCATCCTCAACTCCTCCCTCGTGCATCCGCGCGAGGTGTTTCGCGAGGCGATCGCCGAGCGCGCGGCGGCGGTGATCCTCGTCCACAACCATCCGAGCGGCGATCCGGCGCCGTCGATGGACGATCGCAAGGTGACCGAGCAGCTCGTCGCCGCTGGCCAGCTACTCGACATTCCCGTCCACGATCACGTGATCATCGGACGCGGCCGGTATACGAGTTTCGCGGAGGCTGGACTGTTGTGACGGCGACGGCGTTGCAGGAAGTAATTCCGGGATGGCGCGAGGACGAGCTGCCGCTGCACGACAAGCTCGACCGCGAGCTGCTCGTGCGTGCCTATCGGTACGGCGAACAGGCCCATCGTGGCCAGCTGCGCAACTCCGGGGAGCCGTACATCACGCATTCGGTCGAGGTCGCGAAGATCCTCGCCGAGCTGCAGCTCGACTCGATCACCGTCGCCGCGGGGCTGCTGCACGACGTCATCGAGGATACGTCGCTGACCCTCACCGACGTCGCGGCGGAGTTCGGGAAGCCCATCGCGGACATCGTGGACGGGCTGACGAAGATCGCCAAGCTTCCGTCAGGCGGCTCGACGCAGGAACGGCAAGTCGAGAGCTATCGCAAGCTGCTGCTGTCGATCGCCAAGGACGCGCGCGTCATCATCGTCAAGCTGGCCGACCGGCTCCACAACATGCGCACGCTCGACTGGCTGCCGCCGGAGAAGCGCAAGCGCATCGCCCAGGAAACGCGGGACCTCTACGCGCCGCTCGCCCACCGCTTCGGCATGGCGAAGCTCCGCTGGGAGCTCGAGGATCTCTCGTTCAAGCATCTCGAAACAGAGGAGTATAAGGCGCTCGCCAAAAAGGTCGCCCAGAAGCGGGGCGAGCGCGAGGCACTCGTCCGGCAGATGGCCGAGCCGCTGATCGCGCGACTCACCCAGGCCGGCATTCGCGACGTCGACGTCACCGGCCGGCCGAAGCACCTCTGGTCGATCTACAAGAAGATGAAGCAGCGCGAGAAGCCGTACGAGGAGATCTACGACCTCCTCGCCATTCGCGTCCTCGTCAACAGCGTCCCCGACTGCTACCATGCGCTCGGCATCATCCACGACGGCTGGACGCCGGTGCAGGAGCGCATCAAGGACTACATCGCGCAGCCCAAGTCGAACGGCTATCAGTCGCTGCACACGACGGTGTTCGGGCCCGGGCGCCAACTGTACGAGGTGCAGATCCGCACGCGCGACATGCATCGTACGGCGGACTACGGCATCGCGGCGCACTGGCGCTACAAGGAGGATGTGAAGAGCGACGAGCTCGATCGCCAGTTGTCCTGGTTCCGCCAGGTGCTCGAGCTGCAGATGGACGCCAAGACGCCCGACGAGTTCCTGGAGTTCCTCAAGCTCGACTTGTACCAGGACGAAATCTTCGTCTTCACACCGACGGGAGACGTCATCCAGCTTCCCAAGGGCGCGACGCCGATCGATTTCGCGTTCGCGGTGCACACGGAGATCGGCCAGCACTGCGCCGGCGCCCGGGTCAACGGACGGATTGCGCCCCTGTCACGCGCGCTTCGGAACTCGGAGACGGTCGAGATCATCACGTCGACGACCGCCAAGCCGACGCGTGATTGGCTAGCCCACGTGCGGACGGGCCGCGCGCGCCACAAGATCCGCCAGGTGCTCAAGCGCGAGGCGCAGAGCTCGGCGGAGAAGCTGGGCCAGGAGATCCTCGATCGCGAGATCAAGCGCCGGCGACTGGCCCGGCCCGACGACGACCAGCTCGACGTCGCCGCCCGCGCCCTGAGCCTGACCAGCGCGACGCATCTGCTGGCGTCGATCGGACAGGGCGACGTGAACGTGACGCTGGCGATCAAACATCTCTATCCCGGAACCGAGGAGACCGAGGCGGCCAAGCCCAACGTCTTCGAGCGGTTCGTCGACCGGGTGCGGGGGTCGAAGGGCGTTCGCATTCAGGGCGTCGACGGACTGATGGTTCGCTACGCTCAGTGTTGCCAGCCAGTCCCGGGCGATCCGGTCGTCGGCTATGTGACGCGCGGGCGCGGGGTGAGCATCCACCGCGGCGACTGTCCGAATCTCCTGCTTCTCGTGCACGAACCGGAGCGACGTCTCGAGATCGATTGGCAAGAGGCGCAGGGCGAGCGGTTCGTCGTGCGGCTGGCGCTCGAAGGCAACGATCGGCGCGGACTCTACGCCGACGTCGCGGCGGCGGTGAGCTCGACGGGCACCGACATCAAGAGCATGGACTTGCGGAGTACGGACGGGCGGACCAATGGCTCCATGCTCGTCGAGGTGGAGAACCTCGCGCACCTCGAGAAGATCATTCGCGCCACCCGGCGGGTGAAGGGGATCACCGACGTGGCGCGGCGGGAGCGGTTGACGGCGGAATAGCCAGACCTCACTGCGTCATGACGTGGCTCTGCTGATAGATCAGTGCGTCGAGCCATGGCCGGTTGCGCGGTGTGACGGGAACGGCCGACACGCGGACCGCCAGCACCGCAATCGAGGCACCGGGAAGAAGCGAGAAGGCGTGCCAGCTAAGCGCCGCGGCCGAGCCGTTCTTCACGAGGAGCGGAAAGCGCGCGCGGGTCACATACGGATCGAGCGTGACTGGATCCTTCTTCAGCGCATTCGAGGCGTGAACGAGATAACGCGGCATCGCGCCGATGATCGGCAATGCGTGCAGCAAATTCCTCGTCCGGTAGTCCATCTCGATCTCGAGCAACAGATACGGTGCGTCCGAACCATCCTGGAACTTGGGAAGCTGGAGCGCGTCATCGCCGGTCTTGATCGCGGTCTGCCAGGCAACCCGCGGCGCTATTCGCGCCGAGTCCGAGCGCTGCCAGAACAGCGACCACGGGGTGCCGGCGACGACTTCGTAGTTTCTGAGAAGGTCGGCGTAGAAATCCCAGCTCGTGTCCTCGATCCACGACTCGTACTGCGTGTAGTCCGGGCTCACGGTCTGGACCAGCTTTGGCTTCACCCGCTCGAAGTCGCGCAAGTAGGCTAGGCGATTCGCCGGTCCGAGTGCGTGGATGATGTAATCGAAGCTCGTGGGGTGAAACAATCCGTTGCGGGCCTCGAGCAGCCCGGCGTACGTCGACCAGAGCGTGGGCAACTCGCCTCGCGGTCCCCGGCGTGAATCGAGAACGGCTTGGCCGGTGGGGATGGTCGCTGGCCAGATTCCGGAGTACACGGCGCCCTGTCGTCCAATCACGTGATCTTTGAGCACGTGCGGCATGGTGATGAAGATCGTGGCGAACACGGACGGCACCACGGCGATCATCATCAAGAGTGCGGCGACGGAGGCGAGAACCGTCGAGCGACCAACGCCCGCGACGGGCCGCCGGCCGAGCACGGTGTCGCGTCTTGGCAGGAGATCGCTCAGATATACGGCGCCGACGAGGAGCAGCACCCGAAGCAATGGCTGAATGTAGGCGTTGACGTACGTGCCAAGGAGCGACGTGCACGACACGAGCCCGTAGAGCGTCACGACGCTGAGGGCGAATTGCCGGCGCGAGTTCGGAGAATCCATGTCGCGCCACAGCCGTCGCAGCATCAACCCGACCACTACAAGTCCGGTCAACACCGTGATCGGAATACGCGGGAGGCCGCGAAACATGTGCGGCATCGCGTGCCAGCTCGAAAGAAACTGGTTCGGCGGCGACCCGAAGTACCAATACTGATCCATCGGGATGATGCGGAAATTGTACGCCAGGGCCGTTCTCATCCCGACGGGACCGCCGATGATGATCAACACCACGAGCATCGTCGCAACACCACCCAGGATGATGGCCGCTGCATCGACGAGATACGCTCGGCGGAACCGGCTTCTCAGCCCGGCGACGATCGTCACGATGATCAGCGCGGCCATAGCGGCCAGACCCTGCTCGGTCCCGAACACGAACGCGCCGCCGAGCGTGAGTGCGGTGATCACGTTGCGAAGGGGACGCCGAAGGGGAAGACAGAGCGCGACCGCCATCAGCGTGGGAAGCGTCGACCTGACACCGAGCAGGCTGTTGACCGCGACGAGGAGCGACGTCAGGCGAAGGGCAATGGAGGCCGCCATCACGATCGCGGCCCAGGCCAGGGCTCTGGTCCAGTCCGGGATGAAGAATCGAAGAAAGATGACGGCCGTCAGCGGGTACAGAACGACCGACACCAACTGGCGCGTCACCTCGGAGGCGATGAATGTTCCGCCGAGCAACCGAAACGGGATGTAGTGCAGGTACGGAATGGCAAGCCCATGGAAGAACTGAAAATCCACCCCGCCCCGTTGGCCGACCCAGATTCGGCGCAACGAGTTGTAGAGTTGGAAGGGGCCGTCGATGGCCGGGCCAAGAAAGTGAAGCGCCGTTTCGAGACCGACGACAACCATCAGCAGACATAGGAACCCGAACAGCAGCCCCCATCCGGCAGTCGCCCAATGCGTTTTCTTCACCAGAATCAATCCCGCAATAAGATGTTGTTTTCCAGCGATGCTCGGTCGGGCTGGAACGCAGCGTAAGATCTGAAGATCCTACTGCGCGTGGACTCGAGAGCGCGGCGGGCGACGTACGTTGACGCCGCAGTTTAAGCGCGAGGCGATCGTTCGGTCAGTGGCGGAGCCGCGCAAGGAGCTCGTCGAACCAAGGTCCGTCGCCGGCATCGAGCGGAAGCACCGAAACCCGAAGTGCCCGCAGCGTGATCGTCACACCCGGAAGCAGTGAAAAGGTCTGGAAATGCAGCACCGGCGACTGGCCGGACCTCACCACCAACGGAAACCGCGTGTGGCCGGTGTACGGATTCAGCGACACCGGAGTTCGACTTAGCGCGCCGTTGATCCCCACCAAATACCGTGGGCTCGAACCAACGATTGGCAACCAGTGCAACGGGTTCTTCGTCTCGTACTCAACGTCGACGACCAACAGCGACGCCGGTGTCGTCGAATCGAGGGTGATCGATGGCAGTTGCACCGACGCCGTGCCCGCCGGGATGGACAAACTCCCGATCTGGCGAGCCACCAATCGGGGACCTGGACGTCGCTCCCAGAACAGCGACCAAGGAGTCGAGCTCGCCACCTGATAGTTGGCTAGCAGCTCGTCGTAAAACGGCCAATCGTTGTTCTCGATCCACGTTTCGTAGGGTGTGTAGCCAGGACGCACGGTCTGCACGAGGGTCGGCTGCAGCGCGCGGAACGCGTCGACATATGCCTGCCGCCCCGGGCCGAGCGCGTGGATGATGTAATCGACCGACGGTTGAAATATTCCATTCCGAGCTTCGATCCAGCCGGCATAGGTCGACCACAGCGTGGGTAGCTCGCCATTGGGTCCGCGATGCGCATCGATCGCTGCTTGGGCGTCGACAAGCGTCTCCGGCCAGATGTCGGTGATGCCGAACCGCGCGTCTCCGAAAAGGTGGTCGACGACGATGTGTGGCAGCGACACCGTCAGCGCTGTCGGAATGAGTCGGATGCTCACCGCCGCCCACGCGAGCAGGACGAACGCGCCGACGGCGAGCGAGCGCGGCACGCCAACCCATCCGCGATGCCCCGATCGCGCGTCGAGGCGGTCCGCTGTCTTGGATGCCGCCAGGAGCCCGAGGATGATGACGACGCGCCAACACGGCTGGGCATACGCCGGCGTGAACACGCCGAGCAGCGAGACCGCGGAAAGCAAACCGTAGACGGCGAGCATCGAGAGCGCGAACGAGCGTCGTCCAGGATCGCCGTCGGGGGCCAGCCACAAGCGGCGCAGCAGGACGGAAGCCGCGATCACCGCCAACAGGAGCGCAGCGGCAACCGGCGGCACCGCGGCGAGCATGTGCACCCCGGCGCTCCATGACGGGATGAAGTGGTTGGGCGGCACGCCGAAGTACCAGTACTGATCCGCCGGCACGACGCGAAAGTTGTAGCGCAGCGCGCCGCGCATTCCGCTGAACCCGCCGACGACGACCAGGCACAGACCGAGCGTGACGACCGACACGGCGACGGTTGCCGTGGCTTCGATGATCCGGCTCCGCTGCGGGCGGCGCGCCACCGCGACCGCGCAGACGATGACGTACGCCGCGACCGCCGCCAACCCCTGCTCCGTGCTCAGGAACAGCGCGCCGCCGAGTGCGACGCCTCCGGCGAGAATGCGCGCTCGGAGCGAGGGGGCGAGATACAGCGCGACAGGAACGAGGGTCGCGAGGGCCGAGCGCACACCGAGCATCCCGTTCGATGCAAATAGCACCGCGGACAGCGCGAGAAGGAATGACGCCGCCATCGCCGCGGCGGCGAGACAGAATGCTCTCGACCAGGACCCGGTGAATGCGCGGAAGAACACGACGAAGACGGCGGGGAACGTGCTTGCGGCAATGATTTCCCGCGCCAGCTCGGATCCGCGGAGGCCGCCGCCGAGCAGCCGGTACAACCAATAATGGAGGTAGGGAATCCCGAGGCCGTGAAAGTACTGGAAGTCGACGCCGGGCCGAAAGCCGCCTTGGATGCGCCGCAGGCTGTTATAGAGTTGAAATGGCCCGTCGATGGCCACACCGCCGAAATGCATCGCCGATTCGTATCCGACCACGAGGGGCACGAGCCCAAACAGAACAAAGCAGACGACCCACAATCCGGGGCCCGTTCGACGGAATGACGGTTGCATTTGGTGCCGGTGGGCTATCGGGCCGCGACGACGAGAACCTGGCCGCCTCGAAACCGGCGTCGTTGCGCGGTGGGAAAGGCAACCATCGCCTCCTCTACCGACGTGTAGAACGGCGGGTGAAACGGCGAATCAAAGAACACCAAGTACGCCGGCCCGCTGTCCGTGACGGCGCCAATCCGGTGGAGCTGCATCAGGTACCGCGGATTGGGCTCGAGCGACGTCTGCGAGATCTTCTGTGGCAGATCGGCGACGACGCGATTCGCGAATGCATAGGTCATGTACGGCATGTTCGAGTAGATTCGCGCGCCGCTCGGAATCGCGCGCACGACACCGAGCAGCTCATCGGCCGAGCGGCTCAACTGGGTGAGGCCGGGGCTCCGGTCCGGCATGCGGCGCACCCACGACACAAGGCCGACGGCTTGGTCGCCGAGCGAGGCCGCCAGCGCGGATATCGCGACGACACGCAAACGCGCGTAACGACGACGAGGGGCATCGACCGGATTGGTGGATCGACCCGGGTCGCGGGTGAGGAGCGCGCTACCCGCGCCGACCGCCAGCGCGATCACGAGCGGCAGGGCAGGCGAGAGGAGTCGTTCGTCGAGCGACGCCGCGTGCTCGACGAACGTGATCGACGCGAGGAGGAAGAATCCATATGACGCGATCAGAATCGACAGGACGGCGGCTGCTCGCCGCGTGTCCCCGTCGCGCGATGGCTCGAGCGCGGCGTTCGAGGGATGCATCGTCTCGTGCAGGACGTAGGCGATGATCGCCGCGACAACGAGGGCGGCCGCCATCCCGATGCCGCCCGTCGGGTCGAAGGGAAAGACCCACCGGCTGAGCGTCTCGAGACCGACCCACAATTCATTTCGCGAGATGACGTACATGCTCAGGGCGCGGTCGGTCGCCGTTCCGGCGCGAAGCTCGTTGGACACGAGCCACACGCAAAGCGGAGCCGTCGAGAGCGCGCCGAAGACGACCGCGCGGCGGAACCGCGCCCTCACGGCAAGTCGCGACGCCAACAGCAGCGCCAATACGCCGCCCGCGATGATCCCGACTCCGGCGTAGCGAGTGAGCGCGCTCGCCCCGGCAGCCAGCGCCGCGAGTGCGACGGATGGGTCGCGCCGAAGACTGGTCCGCTCCTCTCGATCGACACTGCGGATCAGCAATCCCGCCGTCGCAACCACGAGCACGATGAATAGTGGCTCGCTCCACAGCATCGTCCCGTTGACCGCGAGGTCGTTCGTCACGGCTGTGGCGACCCCCGCGATCAGCGCGGCATGCACACCGCCGCGACCTTCCCCTCCGGCCACCCGTCGGGCGAGGCGCGCGACGAGGAGCACCGTCGCCGCGGCCGCAATCACGTTCAACACCCAGGCGCCCCGAGCCACGTCGCCGCAGAGCGCCCCAAGCGCCGCGAGCATCGCGGGATAGAGCGGCGGAAAGTGGGTCATGGGACGGACTCGGCCCGGGGCGCCGAAGACCGATAGTCCGTGCCCCGCCAGGAGACTGCGGCCCGCCGACAAATATTGAATCGAGTCGAACGAGAGGTCGAGGGCGCGGGGCATCGCGTAGACGATCGGAACGATGGCAAGCAGCGCGACGAGAAGCTGCAACGCGACGAAGATGCGCCGTCGCCCGGCGACTTCGATCATCACCAATGAACCGGCCTCATCGACGCCGGCCATGCGTTCGTCGACCAATCACGTCCAGCAGACGAGGTCGGCGCCGGAGAGGTAAAGAAGTCCGCGTGTCGAGCGATCAACCCGAACAAACCCCGCAATGAAGGTATTATATTGCACCAATGCCGTTCGCTGATTTCGACCTCCAAGCGCCCTTCCAGCCCGCAGGCGATCAGCCGAAGGCGATCGCCGAGCTCTCGGCGGGCCTCGCGCGCGGCGATCGCTTTCAGACGCTGCTCGGCGTCACCGGCTCGGGCAAGACGATGACCGTCGCCAACGTCATCAAGGCGTACGGACGTCCCACGCTCGTGCTGTCGCACAACAAGACGCTGGCTGCGCAGCTCTACGGAGAGATCAAGAGCTTCTTCCCGCACAACGCCGTCGAGTACTTCATCTCGTACTACGACTACTACCAGCCGGAAGCGTACGTCCCGACGACCGATACCTACATCGAGAAGGACGCGTCGATCAACGAGGACATCGACCGGCTACGGCTGCGTGCCACGTCGAGCTTGATGGAGCGCGACGACGTCATCATCGTCGCCACGGTGTCGGCAATCTACGGCCTGGGCGACCCGGTGTCATACCGCGAGCAGATGGTGACGCTCACGAAGGGGCAGACGATCGATCGCGACGAGATCCTCAGGTCGCTCGTACGCATCCAGTACAATCGAAACGACGTCGCGTTCGAGCGCGGCACGTTCCGCGTGCGCGGCGACACGGTCGAGATCTTTCCGGCGTACGAGGAGCAGGGCGTGCGCGTCGAGATGTGGGGCAACGAGATCGAGCGCATCTCGAAGATCGACACCCTGACGGGCGAGACGATCGCCGTGCTTGAGCGGTCGGCGATCTATCCGGCGAAGCACTTCGTCACTCAGCGCCCGACGCTCGAGCGCGCGGTGAAGCTGATCCGCGCCGAGCTCGCGGACCGCTTGAGCGAGCTGCGCGCCGCCGGCAAGCTGCTCGAGGCGCAGCGGCTCGAGTCGCGAACGAACTTCGACATCGAGATGATGCTCGAGATCGGCACGTGTGCCGGGATCGAGAACTATTCGCGGCACCTCGCCGGCCGCGCCGCCGGCGAGCGCCCGGCCTGTCTGTTCGATTATTTCCCCGAGGACTTCCTCGTCGTCGTCGACGAATCGCACGTCACGCTGCCGCAGATCGGCGGCATGTTCAACGGCGACCGCGCGCGCAAGCTCACGCTCGTCGAGTACGGCTTCCGGCTTCCGAGCGCGCTGGACAACCGCCCGCTCATGTTCGACGAGTTCCTCGCGCTCACGCCGCGCGCGTTGTTCGTGTCGGCCACGCCGTCCGAGCTCGAGCTGCGGCTGTCCGAGGGCGTCGTCGTCGAACAGATCATTCGCCCGACGGGACTCATCGATCCCGAGATCGAGGTGCGCCCGGTGCGCGGCCAGGTCGACGACCTGCTCAACGAGATTCGGATCCGCGAGCGTCGCGGTGAGCGCGTCCTGGTGACGACGCTGACCAAGCGCATGGCCGAGGACCTCACCGACTATCTGCAGCAGGTCGGCGTCCGCGTGCGCTACATGCACTCCGACATCGACGCCATCGAGCGCATGGAGATCGTGCGCGGCCTCCGGCTCGGCGAATTCGACGTGCTCGTCGGCATCAACCTGCTCCGCGAGGGACTCGATCTGCCGGAAGTCTCGCTGGTGGCGATCCTCGACGCCGACCAGGAAGGCTTCCTGCGCAGCGACCGTTCGCTGATCCAGACGGTGGGCCGCGCCGCGCGGCACGTCAACGGACGCGCGATCTTCTACGCGGATCGCATGACGGGGTCGATGCAGCGATGCATCGAGGAGACGGGACGCCGCCGCGAGATCCAACGGAGCCACAACGCGCAGTTTGACATCACGCCCATCTCCGTCAGCAAGAGCATCGCCGAGGTGCGGTTCAGCACGCGGGTCGCCGACGCGCGCACCGAGCGGGAAGAGAAGAAGGTCGCCGAGCCGGCACGCGGATACGCCGTGATGGAGACGGAGTCGCTGGAGAAGATGCTCGATCAACAGATGCGCGAGGCGGCGGCGGCGATGGACTTCGAGTTGGCGGCCCAGCTTCGCGATCAGTTGTTCGAGCTGCGCGCCCGACGCGACACGTCCAAAACCAAAGTCGGCGCGGCCGCGGGACGCGGCCGCTAGGTGTCGCACGTTCCGATCATCCCGTCCCTCGCGGCCCACGGCCATCTCGCCCTCACCGAGGCCGAGTTGATCGCGTGGGGCGAGCGATTCGGCCGCGTGGCGAATGCGCCGCTCGTCGTCACGGTCAGCGGGGAGCTCGGAGCGGGAAAGACGACGATCGTGCAGGCAATCTGCCGCGGCTACGGGGTGCGCGAGGAGGTCACGAGTCCCACGTTCGCGCTCGTCCACCGGTACGCGGCGCCTAGAGCTCCGGTGTATCACCTCGATCTGTACAGGCTCGAGGGACCCGAGGAGCTCATCAACATCGGGTGGGACGAGATCGTGTCCGACGAGGCACTCGTGCTCATCGAATGGCCGGAGCGCGCCGGCGATCGGGTGCCGCAGCTGCACGTGCCGATCAGCCTGCAGCATCTACCCGAAGACCCGTCGCGCCGTCTGCTCTACGCGGGCGGGCACGTATGATCACGCTTGCGATCGACGCGTCGACCTACGCAGGCGACGTGGCGGTGCTCGACGGCAGCCGTGTGCTCGCCGAGGAGAATGTCGCGATGAAGGGGGCTGATCGCGAGCGGCTGATGCCGGCCGTGGCAACCGCGCTCGAGCGAGCGGGTGTGGGAGTCGGCGACGTCGGTCGGGTCGTGTGCGGGGGCGGGCCCGGAAGCTTCACCAGTCTGCGCATCGCCGGCGGCATCGCGAAGGGCATCGCGAGCGGGAGCGGCTGCCCGCTGTATGCCGCGCCGTCCATGGCGTTGCTCGTGGCCGGAGCGGGCGTGCGAGTTGGCCGGTATCTCGCGGCGATCGACGCGCTGCGTACGGAGTTCTATGTAGCGCTGTATGAAGTCGGGTCGGACGCGACAGTGAGTGAGATCGAACCGGCGCGGCTCGTTCCCGCCGGTGAGGTGGAACGAGTCTCGGCGGAGGCCGGCGCACGAATCGTGAGCCCTTCGGCGTTTCCGAATTCGGTCGTGGCGACCCCGCGCGCGCGGGGGGTCGCGCACGTCGAGGCGTTGTTGCAGACGCGAGGTCCTGTCGACGTCGGACGTTGGGAACCGTCGTACGGCCGGCTGGCGGAAGCCCAGGTTCGTTGGGAATCCGCGCACGGCAAACCCCTGTCGGCCGGATGACGATCTCGATCGACGCCGCGCGACACGACGATATTCCGGCGATCAGCGAGATCGAGCGCGCCGCGTTCAGTGATCCCTGGTCGGCTCGATCGTTTCGCGATGCGCTGGAGCATCCGTCCGTGTACTTCGGATGCGCTCGCAGTGACGCCGGCGAGGTGCTGGGTTATGTTGTGGCCTGGTTCGTCGCCGGCGAGGGCGAGATCGCGAATCTCGCCGTCGCGCCGGCGGGGTGGGGAGGTGGGATCGGACGAGCGTTGCTCGACGCCGCGCTCGCCGAAGCGGCGCATTGCCGCGTCGAGTCGGTGTACCTGGAGGTGCGCGATTCGAACGTGCGCGCGCGCCGGCTGTATCAATCACGCGGGTTCGAGGACGTCGGACGCCGAAAGGGGTATTACCGTCGTCCGGTGGAGGATGCCATCGTGCTGCGGCGCACGTCGAGGCAGGCGGGTGTGTCGACCGAGTTGTGAGTGGTGCAACACAAGGCGTTGATGTGCGGCGATTTGCTTGCGCATCAACATGGACTGGATCATACCGTAGCGGCGAGGTTATCGACTCTCTCGCCAGGAGGAATCTGTGAGCCGTAGCTTGAACAAGGTCACCCTGATCGGAAACCTGGGCAACGATCCCGAGGTGCGATCGACGACGGGCGGCAATCGTGTCGCCACGTTCTCCCTCGCCACGAGCCGGTCGTGGAATGACGCGTCTGGGTCAAAGCAGGAAAAGACCGAGTGGCACCGCTGTGTGGTTTGGAACACGAAGACCTCGCAGCTCGCCGACATCGTCGAGAAGTATGTCAAGAAGGGTGACAAGCTGTACGTCGAAGGCCGCATCGAGTATCGCCAGTGGCAGGACAAAGACGGTCAGACTCGCTACAGCACCGAGATCAACGTGCGTGAGTTGATCATGCTCGGAGGCGGAAGAGCGAGCGGTGGCGGAGAGTTCGATGGCGCCGAGAGCAGCGCGCGTCGCGCACCAGCGGCGGCGCCCAAGGCCAAAGCAACCGCGGGCGGCGAAG
>Ga0157370_10001895_pt1 | contig 25736 bp, 23 predicted proteins | sample C35metaG_FD_113463 | JGI IMG/M metagenome (GOLD analysis project Ga0157370, IMG submission 113463) | Corn rhizosphere microbial communities from Kellogg Biological Station, Michigan, USA - C3-5 metaG | ecosystem: Host-associated > Plants > Roots > Rhizosphere > Soil | place: USA: Michigan...
ATTGGCGTCCCCTACCGGATTCGAACCGGTGTTGCCGCCGTGAGAGGGCGGTGTCCTGGGCCTCTAGACGAAGGGGACGCGAAAGGCCTGGCGCCTTTCTATCGGGTCGGCCGCGGCTTCGCAAGGCGCCCGGCGGCCGGGCGGGCCGCCGCTCAATCGCGGAAGTTCACATATTGCAGCGGCTGCTCGATCTTCATGCCGCGGATATGCGCGATCGCCGCTTGCAGATCGTCGCGCTTCTTGCCGGTGACGCGCAGCTCGTCGCCCTGGATCGCGCTCTGCACTTTGAGCTTCGAATCCTTGATCTCGCGCACGATGCGCTTGGCGAGCTCTTGCTCGATGCCCTGGCGCAGGGCGACGGTTTGCCGCATCGTCTGGCCCGCCGCTTTCTCGGGCGGCTTGAAATCGAGCGCGCCGGGATCGACCTTCCGCCGCGTCATATGCATGCGCAGCAGCTCTTGCACTTGGCGCAGCTTCAGCTCGTCATCGGCGAGAATGGTCAGGGCGCCCTCTTGCCGCGTGACCTTCGACTGGCTGCCCTTGAAATCGAAGCGCGTGGCGATCTCGCGGCCGAGGCCGGCGAGGGCGTTATCGACCTCGGCAAGGTCCAGCCGCGAGACGATGTCGAAACTCGGCATGGCGGGTCCGCTCCTTGGCGCATCGGATCGGGGCTATATAGCCGCGCTCCCGCCCCCTCGCCAGCCGCCTCAATCCTGCCTTCATTTTCGTTTAACGACGTTCGCGCAGGATGAGCCGTCCTTTCGCCTGACCGGGGCCCCCCGCGCGCATGAACATCGTCCGTCCCATCGAGGCGCCGCCCGGCGCCGCGTCGCCGCGGCCGGTTGCGCTCTCGCTTGGCACCGAGCGCGAAATCTGGGAGGAGCGGCGCCGCCTGATGGAGCGGCGCGGCGGCGGCGTCGGGCCTGACGGCCGGCGGCCAGCCTGGCGCGATGCGGTCGTCTCCGCCGGAGTCGCGGCCTTCGCCGCCGCCGCGAAGCTTTGCGGGCTGGCGGCGCCCGGCCGGCGCAACGCGCTCGCGCCGCGTCTCGTCGAGCGCAGCTTTGCCTTTCCGGAACTGCCGCGCGCCTTCGAGGGTTACCGCATCCTGCAGGTGAGCGACACCCATCTCGATTGCCTGCCCGAATTGGCGATGGTGGCGCGCGCCATGCTGGAGACGGTCGAGATCGATCTCGTGGTTCTGACCGGCGATATCCATGGCCGCCATCGCGCGCCGCTTCGGGAGTCGGTCGCGCCGCTCGCGGCGATGCTCGAGGGACTCGACCCGCGCGACGGGCACGTCGCGGTGCTCGGCAATCACGATCCCGCGGCGATGGCCGAGGCGCTCGAAGATCTGGGCTTTGCCGTGCTCATCAACCGCTCGATGACGCTCGCGCGCGGCGGCGAGCGGATCGTCGTGACCGGGCTCGACGACGTGCATCGCTTCTTCACTCCGGCCGCGCATGCGGCGCTCGGGTCGGCGCCGCCGGGCTTCCGCATCGCGCTCGTCCATTCGGCGGAAATGGCCGATCACGCCGAAACCGAAAACTATGCGCTTTATCTTTGCGGCCACACCCATGGCGGCCAGCTCTGCCTGCCCGGCGGGCGGCCGATCCTGACGCATCTGCGGCGCTGCCGCTTCGGTGCGCGCGGCGAGTGGCGTTGGGGGCGGATGGTCGGCTATACCAGCAGCGGCCTCGGCGTGAGCGGAGCGCCGTTGCGCTACAATTGCCCGGGCGAGATGGCGATCATCACCTTGCACCGGGAGCGGGCGAAAGGGTAACCCCGTTGACGATGAAGATCGCGCGCATCGCGGCAGGACTCATCCTGCTTTGCGCGTTGTTCTATTTCCGGCTGATCGATTTCGACGAATTGCGCCAGGCGCTGGCGCATCCCGGGCTGCTGGCTCTGACCTTGCTGGCTTGCGTCGCAACCATGCCCTTGGCCGGACTGCGCTGGCACGTGCTGCTGCGCTCGCAAGGCCTCGTGCTCCATCTCTGGCACACCATCCGCATCGTCGCCATGGGCGCGTTCTTCGCGACCTTCCTGCCGGGCGGCTCGGGCGGCGACATCGTGCGCGGCGTCTATATCTATCAGGCCTCGCATGGCCGGCGCACCAGCGCGCTTTTGTCGATCTTCATCGACCGGCTGATCGGCCTCGCGGCGTTCATCCTCTTCGGCGTGGTCGCGACCTTGACGCGACCCTGGTCGAATTACGGCGTGCTCGAATACGGCGTCTTCGGCATCGCAATCGTGTTCCTCGGCCTTCTCGCCGTGCTGTTTCTCCTCGGCCATCGCATCGCGCGGCTGATCAATCTCCTCTTCGCCGGCCGCTCGCGCCGGCTGGCGCAGGTGATCGACGATGCCGGCGAGGCGCTGCACCAATATGCGCGGCAATGGCGCTCGCTGCTCCTCGCCTTGGCCGTCTCGATGGTGATCGTTCTCCTCGCCGCGGGCGGCATCGTTCTCATCGCCGCGGCGACCGCTTTCGGCGGCTTGACGCCCGTCGAGTATGGCATCGCCGGCGTCTATGCGATGATCGCCAACAGCCTGCCTTTCACGCCGGGCGGGCTCGGCATCGGCGAGGGCGCTTTCGCCTCGGCCTGCGTCATGCTCGAGCCGCAGACCAGCGGCATCGCCTACGGCACGATCTTCCTCGTCTTCCGCTGCATCCTCGTGCTCTCGACGCTGCCGGGGCTCGTCGCCTATCTCGTCTATCCGCAGCGCGCGCAATTGCTCGCGCCGGTCAATCCCAACCCGTGACGATGGCGCCATGAGCGAGCGGGTGTTTCTCGCCGTCGCCGGGGCAAGCGGTGCCATCTCGGCGGCGATCGACGCAGCGGCAAGTCATTTGCTGGCAAGCGATCCCTATCGCGCCGCGCTCGCCGCGGCGGCGGCGCGCTACGGCCTCATTCACGCCGCTGCGCTGCTCGGACTCGCTGTGCTGGTGGCGCGCTCGCCCAGTCTCTGGGCTTGCATTGCCGGCTGGCTATTCGTCGCCGGGCTCGCGCTGTTCTGTGGCGGTCTCGATCTCGTCGCGTTGGGCGCGCCGGGCGGGCTGACGGTGCTCGCGCCTTTCGGCGGCACCGCGTTCATTCTCGGTTGGATCGCGCTGCTCGTCGCGGCGTTGAGGCCGCGTCCCGCCGCCTGATACTCAGCGCATCGCTTTCGGCACGGGAATGCCGGCTTCGTCGTAATAGCGCAACGCTCCGGCATGAAGCCGAATGCCCAGCGCCGCGACAGAGGCAGCATCGACCGCGCGCCAGGCGGGGTTTTTCTTCGTCAGCGCCGCCCGCTGCGACCAGAAGGCTTTGGTCAAAGCATAGGCCGTCTCGGCGCTCATGCGCACGCTGCCATAAACGCCGGCCGGAACGGCGAGCGTCGTCACGTCGCTATCGACGCCGGGATAGGTTCCCTTGGGGATGATCTGCTCGACGGCGTTGTCGTCGGCGGCGAGGATCTTCGCGAGCTCGGCGGGCTGCGGCCCGAGCAGGCGAATGGGCGTCGCCTTCGCGATATCGTTCACCATCGGCACGGGGAAGGTGCCGGCGACGGCAAGCCCGCTCACCTTGTTGCTCATCACCGCGGCGGGGGCGCCGGCGACGTCGATATCGAGCAGCTGGACCTTCTTCTCGATGCCGAGGGTTTGCAGCACCGCCGCGGTCATCCGCTCGCTGATGCTGCCCTTGCTCCCCGGAACGAAACTATGACCGGCCAGATCGGCGAGGGATTTGATGCCGCTGTCCTGGCGCACGAGCCAGTGAACGGTTTGAAACGGGATCGGGAAGAGCGCGCGGATGTCGTAATAGCCGGGATTCTTGCTGAAGGGCTTGGCGCCGCGCTGCGCCTGGCGGATGACGCTGTGCGAGGCGATGAAGAGCGTATTGGGGCTGCTCTTCGGCGCATCGATGACGTTCTGAACCGTGCCCTGGCTCTCCTTCACATCGAGCGTGAAGGCGCCGTTGCCGCCGAGCACCAAGGCTTCGGAGAATTGGCGCGCGAGCAGGTAATTGGGGCTGTCGGCCTTGCCGGCGCGCACCGTGATCGAGGTGGTTTTCTCCTTGGAGGTGGTTTTCTCCTTGGCGGCGGCATTGCCGACGACAAGACAGCCCGCCAAGCACAGGACTGCGAGGCAACCCGCTGCACCGAAGACTCGCTTTGCGTTCACGCCTCGCCACTCACTTGCGGGCCGCCATTGCCGGCACTGTCACTTGGTCCCGTTCCTTTTCAACCGCTATACCGCCATGCCGCGCGCGCGGCAAGCAGGATGATCCCGCTTCTATGGGAAAGCGTCGCGCGCTATCCTGGCGTCATGCGGCCCTTCTCCCTTCTCGATGGCGCGCGGCGCGCGCGATCGCGTGCCGCCCGGAGGCGGTGGTGACGACGCTGCTTTTGACGCATGAGGCATGCCTCGAGCACGATCCGGGCTCACATCACCCGGAATCGCCGGCGCGGCTGCGCGCGGTGCTGGCGGCGCTCGCCGCAAGCGAATTCGCCGCGCTGGAGCGGCGCGAAGCGCCGCGCGCCGATCTTGCCGCGATCGGCCGCGTCCATCCGCGCGATTTCGCCGCGCGCCTTCTCGCCGCCGTGCCGCGCCAGGGTCATGCGGCGATCGACGCCGATACGGTGCTCTCGCCGGGATCGGGCGAAGCCGCGCTGCGCGCCGCCGGCGCCGCGATCGCGGCGGTCGATGCGGTGATGCGCGGCGAAGCGCGCAACGCCTTCTGTGCTGTCCGCCCGCCGGGGCATCACGCCGAGCCGCTGCGCCCGATGGGCTTCTGCCTCTTCAACAACGTCGCGGTCGCGGCACTGCATGCGCGCGCCGCCCATGGGCTGAAGCGCATCGCGGTGATCGATTTCGACGTGCATCACGGCAACGGCACGCAGGCGGCTTTCGCCGACGACGCCGATCTTTTTTACGGCTCGACCCATCAAATGCCGCTTTATCCCGGCACGGGCGCTGCGAGCGAGACCGGCCTCGGCAACATCGTCAACGCGCCGCTCGCGCCGCGCAGCGGCTCGCGCGAGTTCCGCCGCGCTTACAGCGCGGTGATCCTGCCCGCGCTCGACACGTTCCGGCCGGAATTCATTCTGGTTTCCGCCGGATTCGACGCGCATCGTCGCGATCCGCTGGCAGAACTCATGCTGGTCGAAGACGATTATGCTTGGATCACCGACGAATTGGGCCGATGCGCGGCGCGCCACGCCGCGGGCCGGCTCGTCTCCTCGCTCGAGGGCGGCTATGACCTCGATGCTTTGGCGGGATCCGCCGCGGCTCATGTTCGGCAATTGATGGCGGCGTGATCCGCGAGGGGTTCCGCCGCTTGCCCTGTCGCGGCGAGGTCCCTAAAGTGGCGGCGATTGACAGAGGGGTCGATGGCCGAACCTGGTCTGCCGGCAGAAATCGCGGCGATGAGCTTCGAGGCCGCGCTTCAAGAGCTGGAGACGATCGTGAAGCGGCTCGAGACCGGCAGCGCCAAGCTCGACGAAGCGATTGCCGCCTATGAAAGAGGGGCGCTCCTGAAGCGGCATTGCGAAGCCAAGCTGCGGGAAGCCCAGGCGCGCGTTGACAAAATCGTGATAGGACCCGATGGCTCGCCCAGCATTGAGAAGCTTGCCCTTGAGTGAATCGTTTTGGGCACCGGAGACGGATTTCGCCGTGGCGCTCGCCGAGACGGCGAGGCTGACCGATGCTGCGATCGACAAGATCATCGCCGTGCCGCCGGGGCTCGAATCGCGCGTCTTCGAGGCGATGCGCTATGCGGCGCTCGCCCCGGGCAAGCGGCTGCGCCCGTTCCTCGTGCTCGCGAGCGCGCAGCTCTTCTCGGTCTCCTCGCGCAGCGCCTTGCAGGTCGCCTGCGCCATCGAGCTGGTGCATGCCTATTCGCTCGTTCATGACGATTTGCCGGCGATGGACAACAGCGATTTGCGCCGCGGCCGGCCGACCTGCCACAAGGCCTTCGACGACGCCACCGCCGTGCTCGCCGGCGACGGGCTTCTCACCATGGCCTTCGAGGTGTTGGCGCAGCCCGACACGCATGGCGACCCGGCGGTGCGCTGCGAGCTCGTCGCCTCGCTGGCGCAGGCCGCGGGCGGCCACGGCATGGTCGGCGGCCAGATGATCGATCTTCTCGCCGAGAAGCGCCCCGATCTCGACATCGGCGCCATCACCCGACTGCAGCGCTTGAAGACCGGCGCGCTGATCGCCTTTGCCTGCGAGGCAGGCGCCATTCTCGGCAAGGCGCCGCAGGAGCTGCGTCTTGCTTTGCGCGCTTATGCGCATGATCTCGGCCTCGCCTTTCAGATCGCCGACGATCTGCTCGATGTCGAGGGCTCGGCCGGCGTCACCGGCAAGCCGGTGGGCCAGGACGCGGCGGCGGGGAAGGCGACCTTCGTCTCGATCCTCGGCGTCGAGCGCGCCCGGGCGCAGGCCGCGGCGCTGGTGCATCAGGCGGTCGCCCATCTCGATGCCTTCGAGGATCGCGCCGATCTCTTGCGGCAAGCCGCCCAATTCGTCGTCGAGCGCCGCGCATGATCACCCGCCGCTCGTTCATCGCCGCTGCCGCGGCGGCGCCGCTTTTCGCCGGCACCGGTTTTGCCGCCGCGGCCGCCGAGCCCGCGGCAACGGTCCAGGGATTTTACGATACCCTGCTCGCCACCATGAAGGACGGGCCGAAGCTGGGCTTTGACGGGCGCCGCAATCGCCTCGCGCCGGCGATGCGCCAGGCCTTCGACCTGCCGCTGATGACGCGGCTTGTGGTCGGCCCGCAATGGCAAGGCTTCACGCCCGACCAGCAGCGGCAAGTGATCACCGCCTTCACCGATTTCAGCGTCGCCAATTACGCGAGCCAGTTCGACGATTATTCGGGCGAGAAATTCGTCGTCGATCCCAAATCCGCGCCGGCGCCGGGCAATGACACGATCGTCCGCACCAAGCTGCTTCTGCCCAACGACAAGCCGGTGCAGCTCGACTACCTGCTGCGCAACATCGAAGGCAAGTGGCGCATCATCGACGTCTATCTCAGCGGCACGGTCAGTCAGCTCGCGGCGCGCCGCTCGGAATTCTCGGCGGTCCTGCGCCGCGACGGCGTGCAGGGCCTCATTGCGGCGCTCAAGGAAAAGACCAAGCAGCTCGCGAGCGGTTAGCGCTCAGTGCTGGGCCGGCGCGGCGGCGGGAGCCGGCGCCGGTACCGGCGTGCCCGATTTCGCCGGCGCATCCGGATCGTTGTAGAGCCCTTCCATCTCGGCCGGCGAGGGCGCGGGCGCGCCGTGGCGCAGCTCGCTCGCGCGGTGCTGGCGATAGAGGCTGCGGATCGCCGCATAGAGGTCGATCGAGGTCCGTTGCAGCTCGTCGAGGCTCTGCAGCGTCTGCGCGCGCTGGTCGATGCCCTCGGCGCCGAGGCGGGCATAGGTTGCGACATCCGCGCCGTAATCATAGGCGAGATAGGAGAAGGGATCGGCATAGCCGTCGACCGCGATACCGACTGCGTCGCGCGGATTGGACGGGCCTAGGATCGGCAGGACGAGATAGAAAAATTCGCCGACGCCGTAGTGATAGAGCGTCTGGCCGAAATCGCCCGACTGCTTCTCGACGCCCCAGCGGCTCGCGAAATCGAAAATGCCGCCGACCCCGACCGTGCTGTTGATGGCGAAGCGCTCGGCCGTCCAGCCGGCGCGCTTGAACTCGGTCTGGGCAACGTCGTTCGCGAAAATCACCGGCTCGTGGAGGTTGCCGAGGAAATTCCGGATCGCGTCGCGGCCGGGCGAGGGAACGACCGCGACATAGGTCTGGGCCAGCGGCTTGAACAGCCATTTGTCGAGGAACATATCGAAAGCGAATATCTTTCGATTCATCGGCTCGAGCGGATCGTTATTGGCGTCGTACTGCGCCCGCGCCGCCGGATCGGTCGGGGGCGTCGCGCAAGCTGTCAGGACGAGGAGGGGCGCAAGGAGCGCCAGGAATCGTCTGCGAAGTTTCTTGTGGTCCACGCTGACCGCCGCGCTGTTTCCTTGTGGTGGCGATGGGCCACGGGTGGCCGTATGGTTTACAACCTCGGGCGCGAATGCAACAGCAAAGTTGACCCGTCCCGCGGCCCCAGTATCGTGCATCGGCGATTGATAAGGCTCGCTTAATTTTGAGCATCCATTTGCAAATCCTCGACCTTTTCGCATGGGCGTTGCTCGCCGGCAGCGCGCTTGGCTGCCTCTACCTGTGGTACGCTTGCCACGCCGTTAGAGGCTTTTGCCGCCGCGCCGCGCCGCCTCTTCCGGCGGGTGCCGCGCCGCCCGTGAGCATCCTGAAGCCGCTGCATGGCGAGGATGCCGCGCTGGCCGAGAATTTGCGCTCCTTCTGCCGCCAGGATTATCCGGTCTTCCAGCTCGTCTTCGGCGTCGCCGATGCAAACGACCCGGCCGTCGCCGTGGTGAAGGCGCTCATGGCGGAATTTCCGTCGCGCGACATGGCGCTGGTCTTCGATTCGCGGCGCCGCGGCGCCAATTTCAAGGTCGCCAATCTCGGCAATATGCTGCCCGCGGCGCGCCATCCGATCCTCGTCATCGCCGATAGCGACATGCGCGTCGCGCCCGCCTATTTGGCCGAGGTGGTGGCGCCGCTTCTCGAGGGCGGCGCCGCGCCGGCGGCGGGTCTCGTCACCTGCCTGTACCGCGGGGTTTCGGGCGGCGGGCTCTGGTCCGATCTCGCCGCGCTGCACATCAATCACGGCTTTCTGCCCCAGGCCGTGGTCGCGGAGCGATTGGGGCTCGGCGCCGGCTGCTTCGGCGCGACCATGGCCTTGACGCGGGCGACGCTCGATGCGGTGGGCGGCTTCGAGTCGCTCATCGACACCCTGGCGGATGACCACGAGCTGGGGCAGGCGGTCCGCCGCTCCGGCCGGGCCGTGGTGCTCTCGCCCCGCCTCGTCGACAACATCGTGGCGGAGCCCGGCTTCGCCGCGCTCTACCGCCACGAGCTGCGCTGGGCGCGGACCATCCGACTCGCTGCGCCGGCGGGATTCGCGGGCTCCGTCATCACCCATCCGGCTCCGCTTGCCCTCATCGCGACGGCTCTCGGCGTCCTGCCCCTGGCGGCGCCGGCCATGCTGGCCGTGGCGCTGCTCTCCCGCTGGCTCGCGGCGCGCCGAATCGACCGCGCCCTCGGCTTGGCCCCCCGGCCGCTCTGGCTTCTGCCGCTGCGCGATTTATTGTCCTTTACCGTATTTCTCGCTAGCTTCCTCGGCCGCAACGTCGCGTGGCGCGACCACCACTTCCGAGTCGGCGCAAGCGGCCGAATGACCGTCGATGGCGAAAGCCCGGTACGACCGGTATGAGAGGACGGACGGTATGATGAAGACTTTGTTCCTGCAGCCGCCTTCTTTCGAAGGCTTCGATGGCGGCGCGGGCTCGCGGTATCAGGCGCGGCGCGAAATCCGCTCCTTCTGGTTTCCGACCTGGCTCGCGCAGCCGGCCGCTTTGGTCGAGGGCAGCCGCCTCGTCGACGCGCCCCCGGCCGGGCTTGCCCTGCGCGACGTCCTGCCGCTGGCCAAGGATTACGAGCTCGTGGTGATGCACACCTCGACGCCGTCCTTTGCCAACGACGTCAAGGTCGCGCAGGCGATGAAAGACGCGAACCCGAAGCTCAAGATCGGCTTCGTCGGCGCCAAGGTCGCGGTCGAGCCGCAAGAGAGCCTCGAGGCGTCGAGCGCGCTCGACTTCGTCGGCCGCAACGAGTTCGATTTCACCGTCAAGGAGATCGCCGAAGGCCGCGCCTGGGACCGCATCGACGGCCTCAGCTATCGCGACGCGAGCGGCGCCATCCGTCACAATGGCGAGCGCGCGATCCTCGAGAACATGGATCAGCTGCCCTTCGTCACCGAAGTCTATAAGCGCGATCTCAGGATCGAGGATTACTTCATCGGCTATCTGAAGCATCCTTACGTCTCGCTTTATACGGGGCGCGGCTGCAAGTCGCGCTGCACCTTCTGCCTCTGGCCGCAGACCGTCGGCGGGCATCGCTACCGCGTGCGCAGCGTCGATCACGTGGTCGAGGAAATCCGCCTCGCCAAGCATTATTTCCCGCAAGTGCGCGAGTTCTTCTTCGACGACGACACCTTCACCGACAATCTGCCGCGCGCCGAGGCGATCGCCAAAGCGCTCGGCAAGTTGGGCGTGATGTGGTCGTGCAACGCCAAGGCCAACGTGCCGCGAAAGACGCTCGAGGTGCTCAAGGACAATGGCTTGCGGCTGCTGCTCGTCGGCTATGAATCAGGCAATCAGCAAATCCTGCACAACATCAAGAAGGGCATGCTGATCGACGTCGCCAAGCGCTTCACCAAGGATTGCCACGAGCTCGGCGTCGTCATTCACGGCACCTTCATCCTCGGCCTCCCCGGCGAGACCAAGGAGACGATCCAGGAGACGATCAAATTCGCCACCGAGATCAATCCGCACACCATCCAGGTCTCGCTCGCTGCGCCCTATCCCGGCACCTTCCTCTATAAGCAGGCGGTGGAGAATGGCTGGCTCGATACCAAGCATGCCGAGCTCATCGACGAGCGCGGCATCCAGATCGCGCCGCTGCATTATCCGCATCTCAGCCACGAGGAAATCTTCGATTCGGTCGAGACCTTCTACAAGCGCTTCTATTTCCGCGCCGGCAAGATCGCTTCGATCGTCGGCGAGATGGTCAGAAGCCCCGAAATGATGCGTCGCCGCCTGCGCGAGGGCATCGAGTTCTTCCACTTCCTGCGCGAGCGCGAGCTGGCGGGGTAACGCCTCGGCGCTTCAATTGCCGTTGCGCTTGACAGGGCCCAGCAGCGCCGGCAGCACGATGAAGGTGCTGACGAGGGTGTAGAAGAGGGCGAGCGTTAGAAGCTTGCCCATTTCCGCGGTTCCGGGATGGTTCGAGAGCGCGAGGCTGCCGAAGGCGGTGCCGGTCGTCAGCGCGCTGAAGAGGATCGCGCGCGCCGTGCTCGATTGCAGTAGATCGGCGGTGCCGGCCCGCCAGCGCATCACGAAGTAAATATCGAACGACACGCCGATGCCCAAAAGCAGCGGCAGCGCGATGATGTTGGCGTAATTGAGCGGAATCCCGACCAGCACGCCGGTCGCGAGCGTCATGAGCCCGGCGAGGATCAGCGGCGCCAGAACCAGCACGACGTCGCTCAAGCGCCGCAGCACAGCGGCGAGAAGCAAAGCGATCGCCGCCAGCGCGATCAGCCCCGCGGTCATGAAGGCGCGAGTGACGGTGTTGGCCGATTCCTGGGTCGTCACCGGCGTGCCGGTCGCCGTCGGCGCGATCTTGCGCACGGCATCGACGAAGGTCTCGATCTGCTCGTTGCTGCTGATCGCCTCTTTGGGAAATACCTCGATGCGCGCGCGGCCGTCGGGCGTCACCCAGTCGCTCTTCACCTCGCTTGGGATGGTGGCGAGCGTCGTCTTCTGCGCGCCGAGCGCGGTGCGCAGCTCGTCGAGGCGCCGCGCCGCGTTGGCCGAGAGATTGGCGACGAGCGCCGGCAGCACGTCCTTGCCGCGCGCGAGCACGGCCTTGAGCGCCTGGGCAAGGCGCTGGGCGGATGCGCTGTTCTTGGCGGCTAGCGCGTCCGTGTCCTTGGCGAAATCGCCGATGGTCTCGAGCACTTTTTCATCGCTTGGCGGCGGCCGGATGCTCGCGGGATAGAGCGACGGCGCGAGCAGGCTGCGTGCGTCCTGGATGATGGCGAGCTTACGATCCTGATCCGACGGCACGAAGCTTTGCAGCGTGACCGTCTGGCCGACCTCGGGCAGGGCGTCGAGCTTCTTGGCGGCGGCATCCGCCTCGACGAGCGAGGGCTCGAGAATCTCGATCGTATAGGGCGTCGCGTTCGGGTCCTTCATCAAGTCGAACAAGGTCGCGACCGCTTCGGATTTGCGGTTCTGCAGATTGAGCGGGTTGAAGTCGAAGCGCAGCCAGGGAAGCGTCGCCGCCGCGCCCAAGCCGACCAGCAGGGCGACGAGCGCGACGGTCATGCGCCGCGACAAGAGAAAGCGGTCGATCGGCGCCGCCCACTGAAAGCCGATCGCGCGCGGCTCGCCCCGGGCATGCGAGAGCACCAGCAGCGCCGGCAGCAGCGTCAGGTTCAGCACCAGCGCGATCAGCATGCCGATTCCCGCGATGAGGCCGAGATCGGACACGCCGGTGTAATTGGTCGGAACGAAAGAGAGGAACCCGACCGAGGTCGCGGCGGCGGCGACGCTCAAGGGGCCGCCGATGCCGGTGGCGGTGCGGCGCAGCGCATCCGGCAGATCGCCGGAGCGGAAGCGCTCGTCGCGATAGCGCACGCTGAACTGAATGCCGAAATCGATGGCGATGCCGACGAACAGCACCGCGAAGGCGACCGAGATCGGGTTGAGCGCGCCCACCGCGAGCGCGGCGAACCCCGCCGAGATCACGAGGCCGGTGATGAGCGTGCCGATGATCGCGCCGACGAGACGGATCGAGCGCAGCGCCAGCAGCAGCCAGACGCAAAGCAGCGTGATCGACAGCCCGGCGGAGAAGCCTGCGCCCTCCGACAGCGAGGCGAGCTGATCGTCGGAGAGCGCGACATCGCCGGTGATGCGCACCGTGACGCCGCGGTCGGGGGTCAAGCCCAATTCTTTCGCGTCGGCACGGATGACGCTGGTGGCGTGCTCGCCCGGCTCGAGCGCGTTGTAGTCGAGCGCGGGCTGGACGAGGATGAAATGGCGCAGCTCGCGCGGATCGGCATTGCGTCCGCTGAGCAGCGTTTGCCACGACAGCGGCGCATAGCGGCCTTTGAGCGCGGCCTCGGTGGCGTCGGCGACGGCATTGAACGGGCCATCGAGCGATTGGACCGGAATGTCGCCGTGCAGGGCGCCTTGCGCCAGGAGATCGAGCGTGCCGAACACGCCCGCAAGGCTCGGATCGGATGCCAGCGTGCCGAGCAGCGGCTGCGCCGAGATCAGCTGATCGGCGAAGTTCTGAACCTCGGCAGTGGGCATGAATAGCAGGCCGTTGCGCGCGAAGAATTCGCCGCTGCCGGGAATATGCACCGACTTGAAGAGGTCCGGCTGCTGCTCGAGCCGCGCGGCCAGCGCCGCGGTCGCGTCCGAGGTCTCATCCGGCGTTTTTCCGTCGATGACGATCGCCAGCAAATTGGAATTCTGCGGGAAGGCCTCGTCGAAGGCGCGTTCCTGCTGGCGCCAAGGGACCTTGCTCGAGATGAGCTTGTCGAGATCCGTGTCGATGCTGAGCCGCGTCGCGGCGAGATAGCCGGCGCCCAACGCGAGCGCCAGATAGAGAATCGTCACCGCGACCGCATGGCGCCGGCAAAGTTCAACCAGTCGGGCGGCGAGATTTCCCACCGTCCTTCAGTCCCTGCCGCCCTTCGCCGAACGCCGACACGCTGCGCCACGCATCATGGCGCCTTTATTAAGGACAGTTCAGACCCGCGCAAGCATCAATTTTGCGATGGGGGCGCGAAGCGGAAGGTCTCGGGCTCGGTCGCGGGCAGCACCCAGATCTCGGGGGTCTTGGGCAAGCTGTCGCGCGACAGCACGATATGCGCGTCCTCTTTCCGCCGCACGGGAAAGCGGTTGTTCATGCGCTCGAGGAACCGCTCGAGCTGTCCCGGCCCGAAATAATGGATGGGAATGATGAGCCGCGGCTTGATCTGGTCGATGACCTCGATGATGTCGTATTGCGACAGGGAATAGGCGCCATCGACCATCGGCAAAAGGACGTCGATCTGCCCCAGGGCGGCGAGGTGCTCGGGCGCGAGCGTGTGCTGCAAATGGCTCAGATGCGCGATGCAGAGATCGGCGATCTCGAAGATGAAGATCGAGTTGCCGTTGAACTCGGTGCCGCCGCCGAACCAGTTGCGCACATTGGTCGGGATGTTGCGCACGCGCACATCCTTGTAGGTCAAATCCCAATGCGCCGGGCCTTCGCCCGTGTCCCAGCCGCGCAGTACGTATTTGATGCGCGGGTCGGGATGATTGGTGAAATGTGTGTCGTGGAAATGATTCATCGTCGCGATGTCGGGCGGGAAGGGCGGCGGAAAATAGTCGGTGAGGTCGGTGACGATGCTCACCCGCTGCGGGCTTTCGATCAGCACGCTCGCATGGCCGATGAAGGTGAGATCGACCTTGCCCTCGACGGCATCGGCGAGGCTCCAGCGCGCGGGCATGAAGAGACGCGGCGCGGCGGCGATGTTCGGCTGGCAGCCGGCGGCCCAGGCGAGGGCGGGGACAAACACAAAGACGCTCAACACCGCGGATGCGAGACGCCAGTGCATTGCCATCCTCCCCTCGAGGGACAGGGCGCCATTATGCGCCCGCCGCGCCGCGCGCCGCTAGGCTTGCGTTTTCCGTTGCACAGAGGCAAATGCCGTTGTCTGCTGACAAAACGGTGATCGGGGCGAGCATGGAACCAACGCGAAGCACGGTCTTGCATTTGGCGCGCGAGCTCGAGGCCGGCCGCACGAGCAGCCGGCGCCTCGTCGAAGAGGCGCTCGGCCGGATCGCCGATCCGGCGGGCGAGGGCGCGCGCAGCTTCCGCGCCGTCTATCGCGACGCGGCGCTCGGCGCGGCCGACGCCCAGGACAGGTTGCGCAAGGCCGGCTACGCCGCCTCGCCGCTGGCGGGGCTGCCCATCTCGATCAAGGACCTGTTCGATGTCGCGGGCGAGACGACGCTCGCCGGCTCCGTCGCGCTTGACGATGCGGCGCCGGCGCCGCGCGATGCGGCGATCGTGCAGCGCCTCAAAGCGGCGGGGGCGGTGATCGTCGGCCGCACCAACATGACCGAATTCGCGTTCTCGGGCGTCGGCATCAATCCGCATTACGGCACGCCCGGCAATCCGTGGGATCGCAAGCGCATTCCCGGCGGCTCGTCCTCGGGCGCCGGCGTGGCGGTCGCCGATGGCCAATGCGTCATCGGCATCGGCACCGATACCGGCGGCTCGGTGCGCATCCCGGCGGCGCTCTGCGGCGTCGTCGGCTTCAAGCCGACGCAGCGCCGCGTGCCGCGCGAGGGTTGCGTGCCGCTTTCGACGACGCTCGATTCGATTGGGCCCTTGGGCAACAGCGTCGCCTGTTGCGCCATTGCCGATGCGGTGATGGCGGGCGAGGCGCCGGTCGTTCCGCCGGCGATTGGGCCGCGCGGCTTGCGGCTCGGGCTGCCGCGCGGCAGCTTCTTCTTCGACGAGCTCGACGCCGAGGTGGCGCAGGGCTTCGAGCGCGCCTGCGGCGTCTTGTCGCGTGCCGGCGCGCAGATCGAAGACCTCGCTGTGCCCGAATTCGCCAACCTCCCGGCGATCAACGCCAAAGGCGGCTTCTCGCCGCCCGAGGCCTATGCCTGGCATGCCGAGCTGCTGGCGCGGCGCGGCGCCGATTACGATCCGCATGTGCGCCAGCGCATCAGCCGCGGCGCCGAGATGAGCGCGGCCGACTACGTGCGCCTCATCGAGGAGCGGGCGCGGTTTCAGGCGGCGGTCGCGGCCCGCACCCGCGCCTGCGATGCGCTCATCGTGCCGACGGTCGCCGTGATCGCGCCGCCCATCGCCGATTTCGCCGATGACGCGACTTTCTTCCGCGTCAATGCACGCATCCTGCGCAATCCCAATCCGGTCAACTTCCTCGATGGCTGCGCGATCAGCCTGCCGGTCGCGCGGCCCAGCGAGGCGCCGGTCGGGCTGATGCTGATCGCAGGGCATGGCGAGGACAAGCGGCTTCTGGCGATGGCCGCCGGGATCGAGGCCGCCTTGGCGACAGGCCTCGGACGCTGAGCTTTGGTGCTGATTCTATTCGGGCAGCCCAATCGCGTAGAGCGCCTCACCGAGAGAAGCGGCAAGCGGGCGGGCACAATTGACGCCCGCGAACTGCCTGCTGTAGCGGAACGCCGGCTGCAGCTCCAAAACCCTTGCCGCGGCGGATTTGGCTTCTTCGATCCGTCCGAGCTTCGCGAGCGATGCCGCGAGCAGCATGTAAGAGATACTATGCGCCGGATTTAATTGGACTGCCTTGCGGGCGGCATCGGCAGCGTGTTCGTAGTCGTCACGCGCGAAATGGCCGAGCGTCAACGCATGGCATGCGGACCACGCCCAGCCATCGAAAGGACTGAGACGCAAAGCCCGCTGCCCCCAGTCGATGGCCTGGTCGGCCTGTCCGGCCCAGCCGCGCATGACACCGCCGACGATATAGGTGATCGCCGATGAGGGGCTGATCGCAAGCGCGGCATCGAGCGCGGCGAACGCGGTCGCATGGTCGTGCCCGTCCATACCGATCGAAAACCCAGCGAAGGTGAGAGCAAGCGCGTCGTCTTGACCATGGAGGATGGCTGCCTGCGCATGGCGGATGGACGCCGCTCGATTCTCTTCGCGGAGCCCGGCACGAAGGAATAGACAATGATGGCACATCGCGGCGTAGGAATGCGCCAGCGCATAAGAGGGCTCGAGCGTCAGCGCGCGGTCCAGAAGCGTCAGCGCCGTCGTCACTTGCGCCGGCATCCCGGAATAGACATCGGATTGAGCTTGCAAGACGAGATCATAGGCATCGAGGCTATCCGGCCGCTTGCGCCTGACGCGCTCGACTTCGGCGCGGCGCAGGCTCGGCTCGATCGCCCCAACGACATTCAAAGCGATCTCGTCCTGCAGCGAGAAAATATCGTCGAGCTGCCGGTCGAAACGCTCGCTCCACAAATGACCGCCCGTGCCCGCCTCGATCATTTGCGCCGAGATGCGGACACGGTTTGCGTCTTTCCGAAAGCTTCCTTGCAGCAGATAGCGCACGCCGAGCTCACGACCGACACGCTTCGAATCGACCATCGCTCCTTTAAAGGCGAAACCCGAATCGCGCGCGACGACGAACAGCCATTTGATGCGTGACAGCCCGGCGATGATGTCTTCGACCATGCCCTCGATAAAATAATCCTGCTGCGGATCTCCGCTTAAATTTGCAAAGGGCAGCACGGCGACGGATGGCTTGTCCGGCAGGGCAAGCGACAGCGACTTCTGCGCGCTTGCGTCCGCGGGCGAATGCGCCGTTCTGGCCGAAGGCCCGACATAGCGGTAACCACGGCGCGGCAAAGTCTCGATCCAATCCGCATCTCCGGCTTTTTCCTGAAGAACCCGGCGCAAGGCCGCGATCTGAACCGTCAGATTGCTGTCCTCGATCGCGAGGCCCGGCCACGCGGCTTCGATCAATGCATCTTTGGAAACCGGCGCTCCCGCCCGCTCCAGCAGCGTACGAAGCAGCGCGACCGCGCGCTGGCCGAGAACGATCGGTTCCGAACCGTGAAACAGAATTTCGGCTTCGGCGTCGAGGCGGAACGGGCCGAATTCGTGGATCGTCGTCATGACCCGAATCGGCATGATTTGGATGTTTTTTGCAATAGTTTCGGCGCCGCTTCACGACTTTCGGCCGCGTCAAGAGCACCCTCTTGCGGTCGCCTTGGAGACGAGGCACCTATTCAGGGAGGATATCATGGGCGCAAACGCAGTCGTTCGGATGCCTGGCGAGGGGGAGGAGGTCACCTTGGCCGGCAAGCCATTGATGTTCCTGGTGACCGGACAGGATACCAAGCATACATCGATGTTCGATTGGACGCTGCCGGCCGGCTTTGCCACCGGCCTTCACGTTCATCGTGTCCAGGAAGAAACCTTCTACGTTTTGGAAGGCGAGTGTCAGTGGCAAATCGGCGAGCAACAAATCCGCGCGACACCCGGAACCTATGTCTTCATTCCGCCGGGCGTGCCGCACAACATCGCCAATGCCAGCGACAAGCCGTCACGGATGATCATGACCGTGTCGCCACCCGGCCACGAACATTATTTCGAAGAGCTCGTGAAGCTGGTTGCGCGCAGCGGCGGGCCGGATGCTGGCGCTATCGCCGATCTGAGAGGCCGCTACGACACGGAGCAGTTATCGGCTCTCAAAAAATAGGTCGCTGCCCTCATGGGGGCGTGCGGCTTGGATACCGGCCGTGCGTCCCCTCGACCTTATGCGATAGCCCGACCCGCAAAGGGGCGCCGCAATCTCTGCCGCCATGTCGGCGCGCTTCAGCGCAGAACGTCTTGCGTGCTGGTGACGAGGACGCAGGTGCAGCCGGTTTCGCTCCAGACGCGGTAATCGCTCGCGCCGGGCGGGCCGTAATTGTAGTCGCCGGGGAAGAGCCTGCGCTCGTCGATCCACAACTCGCCGTCGAGAAGATGCAGCTCTTCGACGCCCGCATGGGTATGCGCGGGGTAGCTGGCGCCGGGCGCCAAACGCACCAGCATGCTGACCTGCTGCCGCTCGGAATCGGTTGCGAGCAGCTTGCATTCGATCCCCGGTGCTACTTGCTGCCAGTCCGGCTCGGACCAATGCGGCGCCGGCGGCGGCACCGCATCCTTGCCCGTCTCCTCGGCGATGCGAAGCGCCAGGCGCTCCTGCACCGAGGCCGTCGGACGCAGCAGGCCGGCGGGCCAGGAGACGAACCGCTTGGTCACCGAGCGGAGACTCTCCAGCTCGCGCCGGCAATCGGGGCAGGCGGCGATATGCGCCTCGACCGCGGGCACCTCGCTCTTGGGCACGGCGCCCAGCGCGTAGGCGCACATGACCTCGCTTTGCGCGCAACGGTTGGGGTCGGGGCTCGCGCTCATCGCTTCTCCACTTCGTCCAAGCCCAGCGCGTGCCGAAGCTTATACAGCCCGGAACGAATCCGCGTCTTGATGGTTCCAAGCGGCTGCTTCAGCCGCGCGGCGGCTTCGGCATAGGTCAGCCCGGCGAAGAAGGTCGCCTCGATCGCCTGGCGCTCCTCCGCCGTCAGCACCGCCAAGGCTTGGCGAAGCGTGTCGTCCCCTGCGCTTGGCCCCGGCACGTCGCGTGGAGCGTCAGCCGGCACGGGCTCCCGCAGGCCCACGCCGCCGCTGGCTTCAGTCCGGCTCGCGCGGCCGAGGCGGTCGATCGCCCGCCAGCGCGCCTGGTTCATGATCCAACCCAGCACCGTGCCGCTCGCGAGGTCGTAGCGCGCCGCGTCCCGCCAAATGTCGTGGAAAACGTCGATGGTGAGCGCCTCGGCGGTCTCCCGGCTGCCGGTCAGCCGCATGAGCAAGGTGAAGACGAGGGGGTGCGCTCCTTCATAGAGCGTGTGCAGCGCGCGCTGGTCGCCCACGGCGATCGATGCGATCAGCGCCACCCAGGCCTGCTCCGGCACCGAAGCCCCGGCGCCCGCATAGAGCACGTCGCCGAGGGTTGTCCGCGGCGCTTGCGTCGCTTCGCACGCCGGCAAGTCCGCGGCTCGCTTGGTTTCGCTGTCGCTCGCTGCTCTCCCCAAAGCGTCCGCACTCTCACACAGGGAGCGCGGCTTCGAGCCCTGCGGTCATTGCCGCGCCTCCTCAAGGGTTCTCGTCGAATCGGCCACCCACACCGTGCATCGCGGCTCTCTTGCTTGCAAGGCTCTTCGGCCCAAAATCAACCTGCGGAGATGCGCAGGCCCATCAACGCCGGGCCGCGGACGCCGCTGGTTAAGCGACCGTGCTGCCGAGCCGCGCCGGGCGCCGCAGCAGCCGCTGCAGCCGCGCAAGGAGGTCGCCGAGCGTCGCCGTGGTGGCGATCCGCTGGCGGCCCGACAGCAGAATGTAGTCGCCCTGGCGGCTCGATCCGGGCGTCGTCTTGACCACGGTGTAGAGCGGCAACTCCTGCGTGCGGCGAAAGACCGAGAATGCCGCCATGCCGTCCTGCTGGTCGATGGCATAGTCGCGCCATTCGCCGCGCATCACCTGCCGGCTGTAGAGCGAGAGGAGCTGATTGAGCTCCGCGCGGGTGAAGAAGATGCGTTTGCTGCGGCGGCGGAAGTCGCTGAGGCTGAAGACGATGCTCATGGGCCTATGCGCGGGGACGTTGCTCGGAAGCTCGGGGCCGACAGTTTTTCCGATTTTCGCCGCGAGGTCCAGCCCGTCGCGCTGGGCGCGAAATTCGCGCGCGGCGCGGGTTTGCGCCCGTCCGGCACAAGCGTTATGGTAGCGCCGCCTTTCCTTCTGGGATCGACGTTGAGCGACATATTTCGCGAAATCGAAGATGAGCTGCGGCGCGAAAATCTGCAGCGTCTGTGGTCGCGCTTCGGCAAATACATCATCGGTCTCGTGGTGCTCGCGGTGGTGGTGACGGCGGCTTTCATGGGCTGGCGGGACTATCAGCAGCGGCAGCGCCAGGCTCAGGGCGTGCATTATGTCGCGGCCCTCGCGCTTGCCCGCGAGGGCAAGGACGCCGAGGCCGGCGCCGCCTTCGCCGAGCTGGCGAAGAACGCGGATGGCGGGCTCGCAGCGCTGGCGCAGCTCGATTCCGCCGCGGCCAAGGCGCAGAGCGGCGACGTTGCGGGCGCGATCGCGGCCTATGACCAGCTCGCCGCCAATGGCTCGGCCGATCCGATCTTTCGCGACATCGCGACCTTGCTGGCGGCGCGCTACGGCCTCGAGAAAGGCGATCCGCACGCGGTGATCGCGCGGCTCGAGCCTTTGACCAATGCGAGCAGCCCATGGCATGGCCTCGCGATCGAATTGCGCGGGGTGGCCGAGCTCAAGGCCGGCGACACGGCGAAGGCGCGCGCCGATTTCGATGCGCTCGCCAAGGACAGTGCCGTGCCCGCCGGGGTGCGCCAGCGCGCTGTCGAGATGCAAGCGGCGATCGGGTCATGAGCAGGGCGAGGCGCTTGGGCTTTGCCGTGGCGGTGATGGCGCTCGCCGCCGTCGCGCTTGGCGGCTGCGATACCGTCAAGGGGCTCTTCACCGGCACCGCCAAGGCGCCTTTGCCCGGCAAGCGCATCTCGGTTCTCAATCTCGAGCGCAACCTCAAGCCCGACCCGCAGCTCACCGCCACGGCGATTGCGCTGCCGCGGCCTTTCGACAACAGCGCCTGGCCCGATTCCGGGGGCTTTCCCAACCACGCGATGTACCATTTGGCCCTCGGCGATAAGCTCGAGCGCGCCTGGAAGGCCAATGCCGGGGAAGGCGCCTCGCGCTATGGCCGGGTCACCTCCCAGCCGGTGGTCGAGGCCGGCCGCATTTTCACGCTCGATTCGGAGGATGTGGTCTCGGCCTTCGACAGCAAGACCGGGCGCCGGCTGTGGCGCTTCGATCCGCAGCCCGAGCACGCCAAGGCCACCGCCTATGGCGGCGGCATCGCCGCCGCGGGCGGGCGCATCTATGTCGCGACGGGCTATGGCCAGGTCTTGGCGCTCGATGCGGCGACAGGCAAGCCGGCTTGGCGCGTCGACGTGCCCGCGCCGGTGCACAGCGCGCCCACCGTCGCCGATGGCCGCATCTTCGTCATCACGGTCGAGAACGAGCTCGATGTTCTCGCCGCCGAGGACGGGCGCCGTCTCTGGACCCATAATGGATTGCCCGAGCCCGCCGGCCTCATCGGCGGCGCCGCGCCGGCGGTCGCTGGCGATGTGGTCATCGTTCCCTACAGCTCGGGCGAGGTCTATGCGCTTCGCATCGAGAACGGCCGGCCGCTGTGGAGCGACAGCCTTGCCGCGGCGCAGCCGGTCGGCGCGCTGTCCTCGCTCGCCGATATTCGCGGCGCGCCGGTAATCGACCGCGACCGCGTGCTGGCCATCAGTCATAGCGGCCTCATGGTCTCGATCGATCTGCGTACCGGCGACCGCATCTGGGAGAAGGATATCGGCGGCATGCACGCGCCCTGGGTCGCGGGCGATTACATCTACGTGCTGAGCGCGCAGAACGAGCTGCTGTGCCTGATGCGCGCCGATGGCCGCGTGCGCTGGGCGCGCGACCTGCCGCAATGGGACAATCCCGAGGAAAAGAAGGACCCGATCTTTTGGAGCGGGCCGGTGCTTGCCGGCGACCGGCTGATCGTGATTTCCTCGCAAGGCGACGCGATCTCGGTGTCGCCCTATACCGGCGAGGCGCTGGGCCGCACCGATTTCCCGGACGGCGTCTATATCAATCCGGTGGTGGCCGACAAGACGCTCTACGTCATGACCGACGAGGCCGATCTCATCGCGTTGCGTTGAGCGGCGGCGATGGCGAAGACCGTCGCCATTGTCGGGCGCCCCAATGTCGGCAAGTCGACGCTCTTCAACCGCCTCGCCGGCCGCAAGCTCGCCCTCGTTCACGACATGCCGGGCGTCACGCGCGATCGCCGCGAGGCCGAGGGCGCGCTCGGCGATTTGCGCTTCACCTTGATCGACACGGCGGGCTTCGAGGCGGGCCGCGAGGAGAGCCTTGCCCGGCGCACGCGCGCGCAGACGGAAACGGCGCTCTCCGGCGCCGATCTGGTGATTCTCCTGGTCGATGCCCGCGCCGGGGTGATGGCGGATGATCGCGACTTCGCGCGCGCGCTGCGGCGCCTCAAGAAACCCGTCCTGCTGGTTGCCAACAAGGCCGAGCGCGGCGCGCCGCCGCTCGATGAATTCTTCGCGCTGGGCCTCGGCACGCCCATCGCGATCTCGGCCGAGCATGGCGAGGGCATGGCCGAGCTTTATGCCGCGCTCGCGCCGGCGCTTGCGCCGGAGCCCGCTGAGGCGGCGAGCGCGGAAGATGCGCCCGAGAAGCCGCTGAAGCTCGCGATCATCGGTCGGCCCAATGTCGGGAAATCGACGCTGGTCAACCGGCTGCTCGGCGCGGAGCGCATGCTGACCGGGCCCGAGGCCGGCATCACCCGCGACGCGATCGCGATTCCCTGGGAGTGGCAGGGCCGCGCGGTGAGCGTGATCGACACCGCGGGCTTGCGGCGGCGCGCCAAGGTCGCCGAGACGATCGAGCAGATGGCGGTCGCCGATGCGTTTTCGGCGATCCGCTTCGCCGAGCTTTGCGTGCTCGTCACCGATGCAACGCAGCTCTTGGAGAAGCAGGATTTGACGATCGCGCGCGAGGTGGCGGAGGAAGGCCGCGCGCTCGTGCTCGCGGTCAACAAATGGGACCTCGTCGCCGATAAGCGCGCCAAGCGCACGGAGCTCAAGGAAAAGCTCGAGAGCCATCTGCCGCAACTTTCTGGGCTCGAGACGGTGATGCTCTCGGCCAAGACCGGCGCGGGCATCGATACGCTGATGCCGGCGGTGCTGCGCGCCTACGCGGCCTGGAACCGGCGCGTCGCCACGCCGCTTCTCAATCGCTGGCTCGCCGAGGCGCAGGACCGCAACCCGCCGCCGCTTGTCTCGGGCCGCCGCTTGCGCCTGCGCTATATCGCGCAAGCCAATATCCGGCCGCCGACCTTCGCGCTCTTTGCCTCGAAGCCCGGCGATCTGCCCGAGAGCTATCGCCGCTATCTCGTCAATCTGCTGCGCCAGAGCTTCGATCTGCCCGGCGTGCCGATCCGCATGATGCTGCGCAAGGGAAAGAACCCCTACGATACGAAGGGCGGGTGAACGGCTCCCCCGGTGCCGTTTGGCGACGGCGTGCTATAGTCATCCCATGGACAGCGAGAAATTCGGTATCGGACAGTCGGTCAGCCGGTTCGAGGATCCGCGGCTCTTGAGGGGCGCGGGCCGGTTCGTCAACGATCAAAGCCTGCCGCGGCAGGCCTATGCCTATATCCTGCGCTCGCCGCATGCGCATGCGGAGATGCGGCGCATCGACATTGCGGCGGCGAAGGCGGCGCCTGGCGTGCTCGGCGTCTTCACCGAGGCGGATATCGCCGCCGACGGGCTCGGCACGACGAAGGTGGCGCTGCCGAGGAAGCGCCCCGACGGCTCGCCGCTTTTCGCGCGGCCGCATCCGGGCTTGGCGCGCGGCCGCGTGCGCTATGTCGGCGATCCGGTGGCGCTGATCGTCGCCGAGAGCCTTGCCGAGGCCAAGGACGCCGCCGAGCTGATCGAGATCGATTACGAGCCTTTGCCCTCGGTCACCGACACCGCCGAGGCGGCGACGCCGGGCAGCCCGCGCGTCTGGGCGGAAAACCCCGACAACATCTCGCATGTCTACGAGACCGGCAACAAGGCGGCGGCCGACGAGGCCTTCGCCAAGGCCGCGCATGTGGTGAAGCGCCGCTACGTCGTCAGCCGCGTCCATGCGCAATATATGGAGCCGCGCGGCACGCTCGGTCTCTACGATCCGAACGAGGAGCGCTTCACGCTTTATGCCGATGTGCAATACGCCCATCGCGTGCGCGACATGCTCGCCGGCACGGTGTTCAAGATTCCCAACACCCGGATCCGCGTCGTCACCGGCGATGTCGGCGGCGGCTTCGGCACCAAGGGCTGGCAATATGTCGAGCATCGCCTGACGCTCTGGGCGGCGCGAAAGCTCGGCCGGCCGGTCAAATGGAGCTGCGAGCGCAGCGAGGCGCTGCTTGCCGACGAGCATGGCCGCGACGTCGTCGCCGATGCCGAGCTGGCGCTCGATCCGGACGGCAAGTTTCTCGGCATCAAGGTTCGGACCATCAGCAATGTCGGCGCCTATCTGTCGTCGGACCGCAATCTTCTCGCGACCTTCGGCAGCCTCGGCGCCCTGGTCGGGGTCTATGACATTCCGGCCGGCCATGCGCATCTGACCGTCGTCTTCTCCAACTGCCCGGCGACCGCGCCTTATCGCGGCGCCGGCCGGCCCGAGGCGATCTATATCATCGAGCGCCTCATCGAAGATGCGGCGCGCGAACTCGGCATCGACCGCGTCGCGCTGCGGCGGAAAAATCTCATCGCGCAAGCGAAGCTTCCCTACAAGACCGCGCTCGGCCTCACCTATGATTGCGGCGATTTCCCCGGCATCATGGAGCAGGGCCTCGCCTTCGGCGATGTCGCGAACTTTCCCGCGCGGCGCGAGGACGCAAAGAAGCGCGGCAAGCTCAGGGGCCTCGGCATCGCCAATGCGATCGAGCGCGCGGCGAGCCCCGGCGCCGAATTTTCGGAGCTGCGCTTCAACACCAGCGGCCAGGCGACGCTCTTGATGGGCACGATCCATCAGGGCCAGGGCCACGAGACCGTCTTCCGCCAGATCGCGGTCGAGAAGCTCGGCCTCGCGCCCGAGGACATCCGCTATGTCGATGGCGACACCGATGTCGTCGCTTTCGGCACCGGCACCAACGGCTCGCGCTCGACGGTGATCGGCGGCACGGCGCTGACCATCGCCGCCGACAAGATCATCGCCAAGGCGAAGAAACTCGCGGCGCACATGCTCGAGGCGAGCGAGGCGGATGTGCAATTCGCCGACGGGCGCTTCTCGATCGCCGGCACGGATCGCGGGCTGTCGATCAAAGAGGTCGCGCGCGCCGCCTTCCTGCCCAACCGCATCCCCAAAGGGATGGAGCCCGGGCTTTACGAGACCGGCACCTTCTCGCCGCCGCAGGACACCTTTCCCAATGGCTGCCATGTCTGCGAGGTCGAGATCGATCCCGAGACCGGCGCGGTGTCGCTCGAGCGCTACGCCGTGGTCGATGATGTCGGCACGGTGATCAACCCCAAGCTCCTCAAAGGCCAGATCCAGGGCGGCGTCGCGCAGGGCTTGGGCCAGGTACTGATGGAGCGCGTCGCTTACGATCCGCGCTCGGGCCAGCTGCTCTCGGCCTCCTTCATGGATTACGCCATGCCGCGCGCCGGTGATTTCTGCGACATCGAGATCGAGAGCCGGCCGGTGCCGACGAAGCTCAACCCCTTGGGCGCCAAGGGCGCGGGCGAGGCGGGAACGGTCGGCGCGCTGCCCGCGGTGATGCTCGCCGTGCTCGATGCGCTGGCGCCTTTGGGCGTCAAAGCGCTCGACATGCCGGCGAGCCCCGAGCGCGTCTGGCGCGCGATCGCGGCGGCGCGAGGATCGG
>Ga0157370_10001896_pt1 | contig 25732 bp, 28 predicted proteins | sample C35metaG_FD_113463 | JGI IMG/M metagenome (GOLD analysis project Ga0157370, IMG submission 113463) | Corn rhizosphere microbial communities from Kellogg Biological Station, Michigan, USA - C3-5 metaG | ecosystem: Host-associated > Plants > Roots > Rhizosphere > Soil | place: USA: Michigan...
ACATCATTCCGATGCTTCTTGATGTCGCGCTCGTCGACCTTTTCGCCGGCGTCGCGACGAGCGCTCAGATCGAGCCAGGCTTTGGCTTTGAATGGAATGATCCCGGCTTCGCCGAGCAGCGGGATCCCGTCGACGGTGCGAACCATTGATTTTCAGGAACCGATAATAGTCCTCATCGAGAAGGATGGCCGAGAGGCTCGCCGCTTCTTCGTCGATCGGGAGCGGTGTGAGGACGCTTCCTTCGGCAGGGGCCAGGCCTTCCGGGCTTCGGGAGAAGAGTTCGAGCATCGCCGGATAGTCTTCCTTGGATGGCTTCTGAAACCGGTAGAGGATCCGGTCACCCTCGCTCCGCTGTCTGATTTCATAACCGCCTTCTTCGATGAAGGCCCAGAAAGTCTCCGAAAAGACTGGGTCCAGCGCTTCGACTATGAGGACGATGTCGAGGTCCTTGGTCGCTCGGAAGTCGAGACCGACATCGTCCATCACGAGCTCGCAGGCCGCCCCGCCGATCAAGACATATTGCCCTTCATGACCGGCGAAATGGTCACGAAAACGCTTCACTCCAGCTACCATCCGAAGGGCTCCAGCAATTGATCCGCCGCTTGCGCGACGCGCTCGTCGAGATTGTACCGAACGCTCAAATATAAGGAGAGGGGGTCGACGAATCCGTCGCGTGCGAGCGTGGTCGGATCGTAGCTCCAGGTCTCTAGTTCGACGGGATCGTCGATCAATTCGAGCGAATGCGCGTCCTCAAGGCGAGCGGCTATCTTGGACCATTGTGTCGCGGCAATTGCGCGCTGTTCGAAGCGCGGCTCGCCAAGCATCGTATAGTGCGCGAGCGCGCTCTCTCCTGCGCGGGGAGCACGCTCCAGACCGCGCACGCGATCGATGTTGCGGACTTTGCGTACAGGAGTGTGGAGCTTGTCTTTGACGCTTGCCCATAGATCTCCGCCCTGGGCGAGCAGATGGAGTTTCCGCTGTCGGCCGACGTGCCGAGTCTCGACGATCTTTAGCGCCTCGAGCTCATCGAGGGCGCGGCTTACGCTCATGATCGCGACCTGAAGGTGACCGGCGAGTTCGGTTTGACTGCTGTCATCGAGCGGTTGGCCAAGGAGAGCCGCAATGAGCATGAGCTGTGCTGTAGGGCTGATTGTGCCCGTGAGTTCAGCGCGCGCGCGCGCAGTCCGTTCACGTACGTCGAGCAGTGCTTCAGGAATATAGAGCTGGCTTCCAGGTGCGATGAACCCAATTTTGCGGGCTACCATTTGTTGACGGAGACGGGCCGTGGTCTGAGCCAGCAATAGGACGATGAGCTGGATGCCCAGCCGATCGCGAAGCAACTCGCGCTGTCGCATGAAATCCCTAGTGAAGCCCTCGCCTGGCTTCCAGCCTTCTCCGGCAACCAGCAGTAGTGGCTGGCCGAGCAGCGAGCCCTGCCACAGGCGGTATCGATCAAGGATGAAGTTGGGCAGGCTCTTGGGAGCGATCGGCTGGAGCCCAAGCGCAATGCCGAAGGTGCCTTGCACATAATCTTCGGCTGCTGCCGCTCGTTCATCGAGTTTCTGGCGTGTATTTAACATCACAGCGCTATTTAACAGTAGTAGTGTTAAACGTCAATCTACTGTTAGATCAAGGTCGTCTTTGGCAGCTGCGTTAGGGCTTCGAGATACTCTCGATCATTAGAGTAAACCTGGCTGTCCGATTTGCTGTAGATCGCGAAATTATACGCCTCCGCTTCGAGCTGACTGATCGTCAAACGATTGGCAGGGAAGCGATCCTGGTCGGCAGTGAGCACCATCGCGAGCGCGGGTGAAAGCGGGTAATAGAGACAAAGCTGTTCGACCTCGGGGCCGTTGAGGTTGATGACCGGCTGATCGCCCGCGATGAACGAAACGGGGGAGGGGTTCTCGAGGAATACGATCCGGTAGGAACTCCGCTGGAGGAATTGTGAGGCACCGACTTCGTTGCATAGATGTTGCTCTCGATCGGCCAGGTTCGCTCCGGATTATGCGCGATCAGGCGCGGTAGGCGCAGCCGGTACATGCGGTTTCGCATATTCGCTGTGCGGAAATATTGGTGCGATAGGAAAATGATGAATTCCATCGCGCTCTCGGTCTTCGCGTAGAAGGTCGCGTCTTGGGCTCGGAGCTGCGCAAGAAGTGGTTTCGCTCGGCTTTCAACCGCCGTGTGGTAGCTTTCGCCCAAAGACTTCGCGAGTTCGTTGAATGCCTGGTCCAACTTCACTCGCTCAGGCGTTCCGGCTCCTCGGTTCCCAAGAGCCCTCTTGATCGCGAAGACGCGCTGAAACATCTCGATCCAGCCGCGGTTTGTGTCGCGTTGGTGCGGCGAGGAGCCTTGGGAAATTACGCCCTCAAGGTAGGCTGGATCGTCTGCGTCGAGTTCATGGACGCGATAGAAGTATGTCTCGCAAGCCGACGTTCTTGAGGTTCGCGGGAAAAGCTGTTGGCGAGGGTGCGCGGACGCACCAGACCTGGCTGTCCATTGCCCATGCGCTTAGGTGGCGGCGCCAGACATAATGCTGGTTCTTTTTGACCATCGTTCCGATACAATGCGTCCGTATAAGCTGACTCTGCGAAAAATATTTCGAGCCATCAAATCCTAAAATATCAAACACATATGCTTTTTGACAATCAGGGTGACGGTCAAAGTGAAATGCGATCGCGAGATTATCTCATCCGAGCAAGTGCTTCTCGGCGAAGTGAATGATTGAGTGGGAGTGAGCCGATGAGTCACCGTTCGCGAATCAACGGCATATTGATCGACTGCAACGTCGACGACGTCCAGGAGGCGGCGAGCTTCTGGGCCGAGGCATTGGGGCGAAAGATCAATCGGGACCATCCAGGCACGCGCGGCAATTACGTCATGCTCGAGGATCGTCCGGACGAAATCAGCATTCAGATCCAGCGCGTCGACCACGAAAGCCGCGTGCATATCGACATCGAGACGGACGACATTCCCGCCGAGGTAGAGCGGCTGGAGAAACTCGGGGCGAGGGTCGACAAACGGCTCGAGCGGTGGGTTGTCATGCGCGCGCCGTCGGGACAGCGATTCTGCGTCGTCCGCGCCCAGCGCGACGGCTTCGACAAGAACTCGAACAGCTGGACCTGAGGTCCTAAAACTTCGTCCTTGCCCGCTCGACCGGCGGTTCCTGCCACTGCGTGCTGGCCTTTCTTCGGGAACGATCGACCGTCCGCACCGACAGCTTCTCCCTGGCGTAGAAGCCAACGAGCGCCGCTGCGAAGCCCGCCGTGGCGGCGACCGCGAGCGCCCATCGCGGGCCGGCGTGGTCAGCGACCCAGCCAACGATCGGCGCTCCAAAGGGTGTACTGCCGAGCAGCACGGCGAGGCGCAGCGCCATCACTCGTCCGCGCATTGCCGGCTCGGTCGACAGCTGCATCAGGCTGTTGCTGGTGTTGGTGAAGGTAAGGGCGGCCGCGCCGATGATCATCAGCGCACCACCAAACAGCCAGTAGGTCGGGGCGATCGCCGCCAGGGTGCAGCCGATCCCGAACATCGCCGCGCCGTAAAGCAGATAGAGAAATCGCGGCTTGTCCCTACCGGCGCCCAAGAGAGCAGCCGACATCGTCCCGAGGGCCATGATCGATGAAAGCAGCCCGTATGCGCCAGCGCCGCTGTGGAACACTCGAACAGCCATGGTTGAAACGAAAATCGGGAAGTTCAGCCCGAACGTGCCGATAAGGAACAGCATCACGAGCGCGGTTCTCAGGTCCTTGCGGTTCCACACATAATGGAATCCTTCGGCGAGGCTTCCGCGCGCGCGGTTCGCGCGCCGGCTCGGGTGCAGTTCCGAAACGCGAAGGCATGACAGCGAGATCAGCACCGCGACGAACGAAATTCCATTGATCAGGAACGCCCAGCCAGTGCCGACCGAGGCGATCATCAAGCCGGCAGCCGCTGGTCCCACCATCCGTGCGGCGTTGAACGAGGTGGAATTCAGCGCGACTGCATTTGGAAGGTCCGCATCGCCGACCAGCTCGCCGACGAAGGTCTGGCGCGCTGGCGCATCGAAGGCGGAAGCGCAGCCGAACAGAAAGGCGAAGACATAGACCTGCCACAGGCGCACGAGTCCGGTGATCGTTAGGACTCCAAGGACCAGCGCCAGCGCGCCCATGGTCGCCTGGGTCGCGATCAGCAGCTTGCGCTGGTTATAATGATCGGCTGCGAAGCCGGTCCACGGCAGTAATAGAAGCTGCGGTCCGAACTGCAGCGCCATCACGATCCCGACAGCCGACGCGCTGTTGTGCGTGAGCTCCGTGAGCACCAGCCAGTCCTGCGCGGTGCGCTGCATCCATGTGCCGACATTGGAGACGAGCGCCCCGCCCGCCCAGACCCGATAATTGTAACCGCGCAGGGAGCGGAACGTCGCCGCTCCGGTCAGCGGCATGACGGCTCTGGAACGGGAATGGCCATTGCCCGTCATTAGATTTGAGCATGGCCCGCTGCACGAACATTCGTTCGGCAATCAAAAGTAGAATGATTTCGCCGGGTTAACAGCAACTTGTCGTTAACCGCCGGATTGACTCCCCGGCCGCGTCTGCGCTGTTCTTGATGAAACGGCAATTGAGCGAGGGCGTTCGTGGCGTCGATGAGAAAGATTGCAATTGCGGTCGGCGCAGGAGCGCTGCTGGCCGGCACCTCTATGGCGGCAGATGCGAGCAGATTGCACCTGTTCGGCAGCCACTCTCCAAAGCCCAAACCCGAGCAGGCCCAGGGCCATGCGATCCATTATCATTGGACTTCCGGCAATGCCGACCGGGGACACAAGGATCTGGTCGCCACCTTCCACAAAGTCGGCCTTGCGCCGGGTCAATATGTCTGGGCGAGCAGGCTACCCCAGGGCGAAACCCGAATCGCGGTCGATCTGGTGACCCAGATGGTATACGTCTATCGCGGCGACCAGCTTATCGGGGCATCGACCATGTCTGCCGCGAAGACTGGCCACATTACGCCCTACGGCAACTGGACGATCCTCGAGAAGCGGCCCTTCTATCGCTCCAAGAAGTACGACAATGCGCCGATGCCGTGGATGGAGCGGATCGACAATTATGGAATCGCCTTCCACGGCGGCGTGAACCCCGGCTACCCGGCGAGCCACGGCTGCATGCGGTTACCAATGAAGTTCGCCGAGAAGCTCTACGGGGTGACGAAGATCGGCACCAAGGTCGTGATCGAGGGATAAGCCCGAACCCCAGCCCTCTCTCCCCCGCGCGCCGGAGGGGAAGAGCGGCAAAGCAGCGTCGGTGAGGGCTCTTGCCTAGCGCTTTCGGCCGCTTCTGGAATTTGCCCCAAGCGTCGCCTCCGAGACCGGGTCAGGCTCCGTTTGGGTCAATGGCTCGTCATCGGTTTGCTGCTCGGTGGTCCCGCTCGGATCATGCGAAATGCCGGTCTGGGTCATCCCGGTCCTCAGCGGCTCGGGATTTGGGCGGCGTTCGCTCCGCCAGCTGTCGAAGGCCCGGTGGAACTCTTCCTCGCGCTCCCGGCAATAGTCCGCGTAGTCGCGGTCCAGAGCCGCCATCTGCTTGTCGCGCCAGCTTAGATATTGATCGTCCTGGCTGCTGCCGAAATCTCGCGGCGCGCGCTCCCAATCGTCGCGCCGAGCGTAATCGCGCCCGAAATCCCCGAAACGATCGCCGCTTTCCCGTTCACTGATCATGAACTTGCTGCGGCGGTCTCGGCCGCTCGGGTCAGTTGCGCGCCATTCCCTTTCGGCGCGCTCGCGCCGCCCCCAATCTTCGTCCCAGTCGCGCTGATAGCCATGTGCCATCGAATCTTCTCCCTTGCAGAGATCAACTCCGTGGGCCGGCGGCCCTGCGGCTCAAACGAACGAGCGCGGCAGCGGGATGCGTCACCAGCAGCGACGGGACCGGTCCCCGGTCAGGCGGCCCGCGCCTGCTGCGAGTAGACTGGAAGCTGGAGCGCGGTGAGGAGTCCCGGCTGGTTGTCCTCCAACACCAGCTGGCCCTCGTGGAGATGGGCAATGGCTTCGGCAAGCGCGAGGCCGAGACCCGCACCCTCGTCCGAGCGGCTGGAATCGAGGCGCCCGAAGCGGCGGCGCGCCTCGGGCAATCGCTCGGTCGGAATCCCCGGACCGCGATCGCCGACCTCGATCCGGATCTGCCGTTCGCCGGGCTTTACCCGGACCGAGATTTCACCGCCGTTCGAACCGTAGCGGATCGCATTTTCGACAAGGTTGCTGACTGCCTGTGCAAGCAGCTGACGGTGGCCGAACAAAGGCACTGGCCGTGGCGGGCGGTCGAATCTGAGAGCGGCGCCGCGCTCCTCGACGAGCGGGTCGTACATTTCGGCAAGCTCCGCGGCGAGCTCGCCGACGTCAAACCATGCGAACTGCTTGCGTCCCGTCAGTGCCTCCGAGCGACTGATCTCGAGCACCGCGGTGAGGATGCGCATTAGCGAATCCGCCTGGCGGATTACGCTTCCGAGCATTTCCTCCTGCTCTTCAGGATCGTTGGCTTCGGCTGCTGCCTGCGCGGCCGAGCGCAGCCGGCTGACGGGCGAGCGAAGGTCGTGAGCAAGGCTGTCCGTAAGAAGCCGAAGCTCCTCCATGAGGGTGCTGATCCGGTCGAGCATTGCATTGATCTGCCCGCCGAGGCGATCAAAGGCGTCCCCGGCGCGCGAGACGGGTACGCGTTGCGAGAGGTCGCGGGCGCTGATCCGGTTGGCCACCCGCGCGATGTCGCCGATGCGCTGCCCAACATAATGAGCCAGAATGACTCCGCAGAGCAGACCGAGCAGGCCGGCAAGCACGAGGGCGATGAACAGCGAGCGCTCGAGCGTTTCGCGGATGGTCAGTGCCTCGCCCGCGATCCGGCCGCTCAGCAACCATTGCCCGTTCGGCAGGCGCTGAACGACCAGCGCCGCCTCCCTTGGAGTGGTTTGTCCGCGCAGCCGGATCAGCGCATTGCGATAAGCACGGGAGCCGGTCGAGTCAGCAAATACCGCTGTCGGAGCGCTGACCACATTGCCCGCGATCTCCCGTCGATCCGGAGTCAGCAGTGCAATCGCGGTCTGCGGGTCGGCATAGGTCATGGTATCCTGAATCGCATCGTCGAGCGCAGCCTTGCCGCCGGTCCGATAGACGTCGGCGAGCACCTTGCCTTGCTCGAGTACCTGGCGCCGCACCGTCGAGATGGCATCGTCATTGGTGCGCCAGTCGATGAACCCGATGACAGCGAGATTCGACAGCAAGGCGAGCATGCCCGCCAAGAGGGCGATGCGTAACGTCGTGGGCACGGAAATGTTTATAGCCGCTCAGGCGGCGAGCATGTAGCCCGCGCCCCTCACAGTGTGGAGCAGTGGCTTTTCGAACCCTTCGTCGAGCTTGCGCCGAAGCCGGCTGACATGGACGTCGATCACATTGGTGCCCGGGTCGAAGTGATAGTCCCAGACCTGCTCCAGAAGCATTGTCCGGGTCACGACCCGGCCTTCGTTGCGGGCGAAATATTCGAGCAACAGATATTCGCGGGGCTTGAGGTCGAGCTTCTTGCCCGCTCGCTTGACGCTGCGCGAGAGCGGATCGATCTCAAGATCCCCGACGGTCAGTCGGTGGTCGGAGGGATCGACGCGCGCTTCGCGGCGGCGCAGCAAAGCATTCACACGCGCCAGCAGCTCGGCGAAGGAAAACGGCTTCACCAGATAATCGTCCGAACCGCACTCGAGACCCTCTATCCGGTCCCCGACCGACGCCAGCGCCGAAAGGATCAGCACCGGTGTGTCGATGTGCGCCGCGCGGAGCGCCTTCAGCACCGACAGGCCGTCGAGCACGGGCAACATCCGGTCGAGAATGATCAGGTCGAAGCTGCCGTCGGTTGCACGGAACAGCCCGTCCTGCCCGTTGGTTGCTTGCTCGACGCTGTGCCCCTCCTGGTTCAGCCCCTTGGCCAGGTACGCCGCCGTTTCGCGGTCGTCCTCGATCAGAAGGATCTTGCGGCCCATTGTCGATTGATTCTCCGATTTTGCCCTGATGGTAGCTCCGTCCGGCGCTGCGCGGGAGTCGGCGACGCAGCGCCGGCAGGTACGGGTCTTGCTCAGCTCTTGGTGGTGTCGGTCGTATCGGTCTTCTTGGTCGTCGTCTTCTTGGTGGTCTTGTGCATTTTCTTGTGATGCATCTTCTTGTGGTGCATCTTCTTGTGATGCTTCGCCTTGGCGTGATGTCGCGCCGCGGCCTTATGCTCCTTGGTTTCCTGCTTTACTGACTCGCCTTCAGCTTTCGCCTGTTTGGCGGTCGTCATCTTTTTCGATGTTTTCGTTGTCTTGCTTGCCGACATCGTGTTGGTCGTCTGGGCAAGCGCAGGCGTAGCGATGAGGGTCGTTGCGATGAGCGACGCAATCAATTTTTTCATTGCTTCCTCCTGTCCCCGGCAGGCAAGCGCCGGGGCCCTGCGGATAGGACTGCCGGTTTCTCATGCCCGTGGCTGCAAGGTTAAATGCCGTTCATCGAGAAAAAGTATCGCGATTCCAGTCTATTAAACGGGGGTCGATAAGCTTTGCGCAAGCGCCGGCTCGACGCTAGGCTAAGGCCGCAGATGATCGCCCAGAAGACCCGCTATGCGCTGCGTTCGCTGCTCTTCCTCGCCGAGGAGCAGGGCGGCGCTCCGGTCCAGCTTGGCCGGATCGCAGAAACCCAGCGTGTGCCCCCCAAATATCTCGAGCTTATCATGCTCGACCTCAAGAAGGCCGGCCTGGTGAAAAGCGCGCGGGGGCCCAAGGGCGGATATCGGCTGGCCCGGTCATCGGACCAGATTTCATTCGGCGAAGTGGTGCGGACCATGGAGGGACCGATCGCGCTGGTGTCCTGCGCCAGTACCAACTTCTACGCACCTTGCGGCGATTGCCATGACGAAGCGACCTGCGCCATCCGCCGCGCCTTCGCGATTCTCCGTGACCAGAGCACGGCGGTGCTGGATTCAATTTCGCTCGCGCAAGGCGCGCAATGGGAAGAACGCCTCGTGAGCGAGGCTGGAGCGGTGGACCTCGTCGGCTAGGCGAGAAGGCTGATCCTGCCGGCAGCAGGCATTCCGCCGGAAAGCGAAAGATGAACCGCGGCAGGGGCAGGATTGCGAGTGTTTGCGAGCGGCTGAGCGAGTGCTGCAAGCGGAAGCGCGAGCAGGATCGCAAGGCTGACGTCGCCGACCCAGTGGCGATCTATCATCGATATACTCCAAATCAATTTCACGCGGGCACGGGAGCAGCGCACTTGCAGCGTTGAAGAACAGCAGCGCGTTAAGGTTCCCAATTGTCGACGAACCGGCTTGGGTGCGGGACTGGTTGTCGGTGGAGCAGACAGCTAGAAGCTTCGCCATGTCGACCTTCACCATGGACTCCTCGACCAGCCGGGCGACGCCGTCTCCCGTACCCGGCAAGCGCATGACCGCGCCGTCGATCCGCGCCCGCAAGATCAATGGAAAGACCGAGCAGCCGATCGTGATGCTCACCGCCTACACGATGCGGATGGCCCAATTGCTCGATCCCCATTGCGACATGCTTTTAGTCGGCGACAGCCTTGGACAGGTCATTTACGGACTGCCCTCCACGATCCCTGTGACGATTGAGATGATGTGTGCCCACGGCGCCGCCGTGGTGCGCGGCAGCTGGCAGGCGCTGGTTACGGTCGACATGCCCTTTGGCAGTTATGAGGCATCTCCTGCCCAGGCGTTCGCTTCGGCTTCGAGGATCCTTAAGGAAACCGGCTGCGCGGCGGTGAAGCTAGAGGGAGGCGAGGCGATGGCGCCAACCATTGAATTTTTGACCCATCGCGGCATCCCGGTCGTCGGGCACGTCGGCCTGACGCCGCAGGCGGTGAACGTCCTTGGCGGCTATGGCGCTCGCGGTCGTGAGGACCGGGAGGCGGAAAAGATCGTCGCCGATGCCCGCGCCGTCGATGCAGCAGGTGCTTTCTGCATTGTCGTCGAGGGGGTGATGGAGGCGATCGCCAGCGACATTGCCGGCAAGGTGGCTGCCCCGGTGATCGGGATCGGCGCTTCGGCCGAGTGCGATGGCCAGGTGCTGGTCATCGACGACATGCTCGGCATGTTCGAACGGACGCCTCGGTTCGTGAAGCGCTACGACGATCTCGCCACGCGGATCGGCGAAGCGGCCCGAAGCTATGCCGATGAAGTGCGCGCCCGGAGCTTCCCCAGCGCCGATCAAACTTACCGGTCCAAGACTTAGGTCGCATTTCTAACCTCGATTAGAATTCGGGAAATCAAGCTACGGCTGAACGTTGCTTCAGGGTGTCGCCGTCGATCGGAAAGCATCTTCAGAAGCTTCGCGCCCGGGGCCATGTCAGTGCCGAGGAAGAGCAGGTCATTTCTGACCTGATCTCGCGCAGCATCGAAGTTCCCGCGCATCGGACCTTCATCCATGCCGGGCGAGAGCTCAACGATTCGACGCTTCTGCTGGACGGCTGGATGGCTCGCGCAAAGGACTTGCAAAGCGGGCAACGCCAGCTCGCCGAGCTCCAGCTTTCGGGCGATTTCGTCGACCTCCATGGCTTCACACTGAAGCGGCTGGACCACGACATTGTTACGGTAACGCAATGCCTCGTAGCCCTTGTCCCGCACGAGCGGCTAAGAACGATGACCGAGCGTTATCCGCATCTCACTCGCCTCTATTGGCTGATGACCAACATAGATGCGGCGATCCAGCGTGAATGGACGCTGTCGCTCGGCCGCCGAACTGCGATCCAGCGCGTCGCGCAGCTGTTTTGCGAGCTTCGGCTGCGGCTCGAGGTGACCGGCGACGTGGAGGGAAATTCCTATGACTTCCCATTAACTCAGACGGAGCTGGGCGAATTCGTCGGCCTGACTCCAGTGCACGTCAACCGCACGCTCCAGGAGCTTCGACGCAGGGGTTTGCTGGAACTCAAGGAGCGGCGGGCGAAGGTTCTCGATGTCGACGCAATCGAGAGCGTTGCCGAGTTCGATCCCTGCTACCTCTATCTCGAACAGCGTGCATTCTAGCGACCCCTTTGCCTTTGCCGCGGCAGCCGCTAGACGAAGCGCCGCCAGCTTCCGTTCATCAAGGGTTGGGAAGGAAGCCAAGGCGAATTTGAACCCCCAGCGAGCCGACTGAGGAACGTCTTTGGCGCAACCACCGGAAATGAGTGAGACTTTCGTCCGCGAGGTCGACGAGAATTTGCGCCGTGACCAGCTGCGCGATTTCTTCAATAAGTATGGCAATTGGCTGATTGCTGCTGTCGTCATGTTCCTCGCCGCGAGCGCCGCCTTCATCTGGTGGCAGCAGCACCAGGCGCAGCGCGCTCAAGGAGAGGTCGAGGAGCTCGCGCAGATTTACCAGGACATTGGCAGCGCCGACACGAGCAAGGCGCCCCAGCAGCTCGACACCTTGTCGAAGAGCGGCAGCAAGTCGGTTCGCGCGTCCGCCAAGTTCGCACGCGCTGCACTCGCGCTCCAGCAGAATGATTCCAAGGCGGCCGTCGCGATTTACAACTCAATCGCGAGCGACAGCAGTCTTCCTCAACCCTATCGGGACGCGGCGCTGATCCGCCAAACGGCGATCGAGTTCGACGACCTCAAACCCGAGCAAGTGATCGCCAGGCTCGAATCGCTTGCCAAGCCCGGCGAGCCATGGTTCGGAACGGCCGGCGAGATGACCGCCCTCGCGATGATCAAGCAGGGCAAGAACCAGGAAGCCGGACAATTATTCGCGACCATCGCCAGGGACCAAGGTGTGCCGGAACCAATCCGCAACCGGGCCGCGGAGGTCGCGAGCTCGCTTGGCGTCGAGGCCAGCCCCGCGCCCCAGCCACAGGCCCAGTAGGACCAATAATGACCAGATCGAAGTATTTCCGAGTCGGAATCCTGATTGCCGCCGCTCTGGCCTCGAGCAGCTGCGGCATTTTCAAGAAGGGCAAGACCGGCACGCCGGTGCTGGGTGAGCGAATCCCCGTTCTTACCGGAGAAAATGACCTCACGGTCGATCCGGCGACGACGGCGCTGCCGATGAGCCTGCCGCCATCGGTCGCGAACAACTGGACCCAGTCAGGGGGCGACGCCAACAAGTCGATGGGCCAGCTCGCGCTCGGCACTTCGCTCACTCGCGCATTCACGGTTCAGGCGGGCCACGGAAGTACGCTCACTGCTCGGCTTGCCGCTGAGCCGATCGTTGCCGGTAATCGGTTGTTCTCGATCGACACGCTCGGAATCGTGCGTGCTTTCGACGCCCGCACGGGCGCACAGCTTTGGTCGAGCGCAACGCCGATCGATAAGAAGCAGAACGAGGCCGAGATCTACGGTGGCGGCCTCGCTTATGATCAGGGACGGGTCTATGCGACCAATGGCCTCGGCTTCGTCGTCGCAATGGACGAGGCAAGCGGCAGGATTTTCTGGAAGGTGCGTCCCGGGGGACCGCTGCGGGGCGCTCCGTCGGTTGGCAACGGCTCGGTCTACGTGATGAGTCAGGACGACCAGATTTATTCGCTCAAGGAAGACGATGGCTCGACCAGCTGGTCGGAGCCCGCCACGCTCGAGGTCGCCGGCGTCTTCGGCTCCGCTTCGCCGGCGATCGGCCAGGGTACCGTCGTTGCCGGCTTCTCGTCGGGCGAGCTCAACGCTTATCGATATGAAAACGGCCGGCAGGTGTGGGGCGACCAGCTGCAGCGGACCAGCATAAGGACCAGCGTTTCGACCCTCAACGACATCGACGCCGACCCGGTCATCGACAATGGGCAGGTGATTGCGATCGGCGCTGGAGGACGAATGGTCGCGCTTGACCTGATCACCGGTCAACGAGAGTGGGAAATCAACGCGGCGGGAATTTCGACGCCGTGGCTCGCCGGCGACTGGATCTTCGTCGTGACCGACGATGCCAAGCTGCTGTGCGTCTATCGGCAGAATGGCCACATCCGTTGGATCACCCAGATGCAGCAGTTCGAGAAGCCTAAGTCGAAGAAGGGTCAGATCGAATATTCTGGCCCGGTGCTGGCCGGCGGACGCCTGATCGTCACCGGCTCGAACGGCGCTTTGATCTTCGTCGACCCGACGACCGGCAGGTTCCTGAGCCAGACCAGGATCGGTGCGCCAGTCAGCCTCTCGCCGATCGTCGCCAACTCGACGCTCTACATCCTCGATGACCGGGCCCGAATAACGGCGTTTCGGTAAGAAGAGACTTTTCCCTGCCGCGAAGGGATGGGAGGGGGACCAATCGCTGAAAGTTCGATTGGTTGAGGGGGCGTTTGGCTCAGATTGACCCCTTATATTATCAAATCTTCGGTCGATCGCCGCCTCCCCACGAGCTGTGCTCGCAGGGAGGAGCATCATGCGCTAACGCGCGGATTATGCCCCTTCCGACCGTTGCAATCGTCGGCCGCCCGAATGTCGGCAAATCGACCCTGTTCAACCGGCTCGTCGGCAAGCGCCTCGCGCTGGTCGATGATCGTCCGGGCGTCACCCGCGACCGGCGAGAGGGGGAAGCAAGCCTGATCGGACTCGATTTCCGGGTGATCGACACGGCGGGGTTCGAGGACGAAGATCCCGAAACGCTCCCGGGCCGGATGCGGCAGCAGGCCGAAGCCGCCGTTCGCGACGCCGAGGCAGTCCTGTTCCTGATCGACGCTCGCCAAGGGGTGACACCGCTCGACGAAGAGATCGGACGTTGGCTTCGGGCGGAATCGACGCCGGTCATCGTCGTCGCCAACAAGGCGGAGGGAAATGCCGGAGAATTCGGCATTCTCGACTCCTATCGCCTCGGCCTTGGTGAGCCGGTCGCCGTCAGCGCCGAGCACGGCGAGGGCGTTGCCGACCTGTTCGAGGCGCTCCGCCCGCACGTCGAGCACGACCATCTGGACGTCGAAGAGAGCGAGCATGCGCCGCTCAAGCTCGCGGTCGTCGGACGCCCCAACGCCGGCAAGTCGACCCTCGTCAACAAGATGGTCGGCGAAGAGCGGATGATCACCGGGCCGGAAGCCGGGATCACCCGCGACTCGATCAGTCTGCAATGGGAATATAACGGTCATCCGGTCCAGCTGGTCGATACCGCGGGCCTGAGGAAGCGCGCCAAGGTCGAGGACAAGCTCGAGCGGCTGTCGGCGGCCGATACCAAGCGGGCGATCGACTATGCCGAGGTTGTCATCCTCTTGCTCGACGCGACCCGGGGCCTCGAATCGCAGGACCTCAAGATCGCGGCGCGAATTATCGACGAAGGCCGAGCTTTGATCATCGCCCTCAACAAATGGGACGTGGCTGACAACGGCTCGGCGCTGTTCAACGGGGTCAAGGCGGCGCTTGGCGAAGGCCTGGCGCAGCTTCGCGATGTCCCGCTGCTCACCGTGTCCGCCAAGACAGGCAAGGGGATCGACACGATTCTCAAGGTCGCGTTCGAGCTGCGCGAAGCCTGGAGCCGGCGGGTTCCGACGGGCGAGCTCAACCGCTGGTTCGAAAACGCGATCGAAGCCAATCCGCCCCCCGCGCCCAAGGGGCAGCGGATCAAGCTCCGCTACATCACGCAGGTGAAGACTCGCCCGCCGACCTTCGTGGTCTTTGGAAATCGCACCGACGAGCTTCCCGAAAGCTATCGTCGCTACCTGCTCAATGCGTTGCGGCGCGAACTGAATCTGGGTCCCGTCCCGCTCCGGCTCGACTTGCGCGGTCGCGGCAATCCATTCGACCGGAGCCGCTCCGCAAGCCGGCGCTAAGGTAAATTTTACTCTTTCGGACCTATTTCCTCTTCTTGTGCAATTGTGGCCGCCGTTGCGGCGCCGCTTGAGGAGCTTGGGGTGAGCGACGAGGCTCGGGACATCGTCGACTGGGCGCATTTCGAAAAGAGCCGCGTCGAGCTCGGCGCCGGCTTCATCCGGATTTTGAGCTATTTCCGGGAGGATGGCGTCAAATCGATCGCTCAGATCGAACAGGCCATGCACGACGAAAATGCAACTGCTCTTGTTCTTCCCGCGCATACGCTGAAGGGCGAATCCCGGCAGCTTGGCGCCGAACCGCTAGCGAAGATCGCGGAGCTGATTGAAACGACCGCGCGCTTGTGCGTCGAAACCCATCGGTTTCCCGACGAGCTCGTGCCCGAGGTCGTCCAGCTGAGAAAGCTGTTCCAGGAGACGGTCGAGCTGTTCGACAAGGCGACCAACCCGCTCGTTCAGCGCACCCCGCCTGCGGGCTTCGGCCGCAAGGTCTCGAACCAGGGGTTCGGGCGGATTTAATTGCCCGGCGGCCGCCCTGGAACTTGGTTCAGGGCGGCGCAATCTTCGAGACCCGCTCGGGAGCTCCAGCGCAAAGCATGCTGAAAACGAGTTCAGCACGAATCGCGGTTCAGAATTCCGGAATCATCTCGCTGTCCATCAACTTGGGGAAGAAGCCCTCATGCGCGGCTCGAAGATCGGCGATGGGGGCCCTGAAACCAGGCCCTTCGAGGGCATCTCCGCCGACCATGCCTATGGGTGCAGCAAAGATCCCGGCTGCCGAGGCGCGCGAGATTACGGCGTCCCGATTTGCCGTGGTGATCAGCATTCGGCCCTGATCCTCGCCGAACACGACCGCTGAGGGGTTGGCTACGGTCGGCAGCGATATGCGCGCCCCGATCGATCCGGCGAGCGCCATTTCGGCGATCGCGACGAGAGCGCCGCCATCCGATACATCGTGCGCCGCAGTCACCAATCGCTCGGCAATCAGCTGACGCGTGAGCTCGCCAAGCCGTCGTTCGACTGACAGGTCCACCTTCGGCGCAGAACCCTCGCGGCGGCCATGGCAGACCTCGAGCCAGAGCGATTGTCCTACGTGTCCAGTCGAATGGCCGAGCAGGATGAGATTATCGCCTTCAGCCTTGAACGCGATCGTCGCGGACTTCTCCCAATCCTCGAGCAGCCCGACACCGCCGATCGCCGGCGTCGGTAGAATCGCGAGGCTTGTGCCGTCCTCGTTCTTCGTCTCGTTGTATAGCGACACGTTGCCGCTCACGACGGGAAAGTCGAGCGAGCGACACGCTTCGGCCATCCCTTCGATGCAGCCGACGAACTGGCCCATGATCTCGGGCCGCTGGGGGTTGCCGAAGTTGAGGCAGTTGGTGATCGCGAGCGGCTTCGCGCCGACCGCGCAGAGGTTGCGATAGGCCTCGGCGACGGCCTGCTTGCCGCCCTCGAAGGGGTCGGCGAAGCAATAGCGCGGAGTCACATCGGTGGTGATCGCGAGCGCCTTTTTCGAACCGTGCACCCGCACGACCGCCGAATCGCCGCCTGGACGCTGGATGGTGTCGCCGCCGACCTGCTGGTCATATTGCTGCCATACCCAGCGGCGGCTCGCGAGATTGGGTGAAGCCATCAGCTTTAGGAGGTCCGCCGCGATATCATTGCTCTTGGGAATGTCGGTCAGCGGCGCGGGCGCTTGTGGGATTTCGAAGGGCCGCTCGTAACAGGGCGCCTCGTCCGCGAGCGGACCGAGCGGGATGTCCGCGGCGATTTCACCGTCGAACTCGAGGATCAGGTGCCCAGTGTCGGTGACTTCCCCGATCACCGCGAAGTCCAGCTCCCATTTGCGGAAGATCGCCTCCGCCTCCGCCTCGCGGCCCGGCTCCAGCACCATCAGCATGCGTTCCTGGCTCTCGGAGAGCATCATCTCGTAGGGAGTCATGCCGGTTTCGCGGCATGGCACCTTGTTCATGTCGAGTCGGATGCCGGCGCCGCCCTTGCTCGCCATTTCGACCGATGAGCTCGTAAGACCCGCAGCGCCCATGTCCTGGATGGCGATGATGGCGTCGGTCGCCATCAGCTCGAGGCAGGCTTCGATCAGCAGCTTCTCGGTGAATGGGTCGCCAACCTGGACAGTCGGGCGCTTCTCCTCGCTGTCTTCGGCAAAATCTGCGCTCGCCATCGTCGCGCCGTGGATCCCGTCGCGGCCGGTCTTCGAGCCGACATAGACGATCGGATTGCCGACGCCGGTCGCCGCCGAGTAGAAAATCTTGTCAGCCTTTGCGACGCCGACCGTCATTGCGTTGACCAGAATATTCCCGTCATAGGCTTCGTCGAAATTGACCTCGCCGCCAACGGTCGGGACTCCGACGCAATTGCCATAACCGCCGATGCCTGCGACGACGCCGGCGACAAGGTGCCGCGTCTTGGGGTGATCGGGCCGTCCGAACCGAAGTGCATTCATGTTCGCAATCGGTCGGGCGCCCATGGTGAAGACGTCGCGCAAAATGCCGCCGACGCCGGTCGCGGCGCCTTGGTAGGGCTCGATAAAGGATGGATGGTTGTGGCTCTCCATCTTGAAGATTGCGGCGTCGCCATCGCCGATATCGATGACGCCCGCATTCTCGCCCGGACCGCAGATCACCCACGGTGCCTCGGTCGGAAGCTTCTTCAGCTGGACTCGCGAGCTCTTGTAGCTGCAATGCTCCGACCACATGACCGAGAAGATGCCGAGCTCGAGCAGGTTCGGCTCGCGGCCAAGCGCTTTTAGAATGCGGCGATATTCTTCATCGCTAAGACCATGGTCGGCGACGATCCCGGGCGTGATGCGGGAAGCTTCAAGGACGTCCATGGCGGCGCTCCTAGCCGCCTGTCCGGCCCAAGCCTAGATGTCGTGCCGAGCGAACCTTACGCCGGAAAAAATGAACGTCTGCGGACGGGTATCCAGAAAATCGGCGAAGGACGCGCGCTCGGGCGACCAGCTCTCCTTGCCGACCCGCCAGAGATTGTCGCCGATCCTGGTCATCGGAGTCTCGGTGCCGATCCACAGCTTTCCGCCGCGTTCCACGACAAGCGAGGGCGGGAACCAAGGATTGTCGTCGACATATCGGCCGGCAAGCTTTGCAAGCGCGGGGTCAGATGTTGGCAAACTCGCGCCTATGCCTTCGCGCAGGTATGAATTCGGCCCATAACAGGCTCGAGTCACGGCCCCGCCAGTGCGCTCGAACATCAAGCTGTAATAGCGGAACGACGGGTGCGCGGTTCGGAACAGCTCGGCTTCCTCGGGTTCGAGCGTTGCCGTCGCGCCGTTGGCGACGATCGCAAGCGGGCTTCCAGGGCGCACCTCGAAGGAGCCGGCCGGGCCTGAGTAACGGCCGACATAGGATGGGGCATTGTTGAGCCAGGGCTCCAGCTGCGGCGGCATAAGCAGCGGCCGCCCGGCGCTCACATTCGTCAGCGCGTCCACGGCGAAGCGAGTCAGTAGCCGCGGGCGATATTCGGCGAAGGCGCTGATCGTCGCGCTCGCGAACGCGGCGACGCCGCTCGCCACGTCGACATGGAAGGACGAGGAGAAGGACAGCATCCCCCCAGTGTGGTGCAGATAGGAGCGGCCCCTTTCGCCCACATGCATCAGGCCGTTGCCATAGGTCATGCCGACCGTGTCGCTGGGAACGAAATGCGATGCGAATTGACGCGCCTGCTGCAAAGAAAGGCCCAGTCCGCCCAGTCCCTGGGCGGCTCGTGCGAGGCTGAGCAGCAAGAGCAGCATGTCGTCGGCGGTCGAGGCGACGCAGCCCGCGCCCGCGGTCACATCGACCCACGGCGCCGGAGCGAGCGGGACTCCACGCGCGTAGACAGCGACGGGATCCGCCGCCTCATAGCCCTGGGCGTAAAGCGGCCGGTCCGTTCCGATGATTGCACCGCGCGAGCGGCTCATTTTCAGTGGGGCGAAGATTCGCTCGCGAAGCAGCTGGCTCAAGGGCTTGCCGCCGACGTGCTCGGCGAGCTTGCCCAGGATCTCATAGCCGGTGTTCGAATAATGCCAGTGTTCGCCGGGTGCGTAGGCGGTCCAGAGGCCGCCCGGAACGAACATCGGCGAGTCCGACGGGAGCCCCGCCACATGGTCGAGGAGGTGCTGGACCTCGATCTGGTTCCCGGCGGGTAGCGGGACTCCAGGCAGCAGCTGGCTCACTCGATCGCTCAGCCGCAGCCGGCTTTCCCCAGCCAATTGGTGCAGCACCGCCGCGACCATCAGCTTCGAGATTGACCCGACCTGGAACAAGGTGTCCGGCGTAATCGGAGTCTTTGCGTCGGCATTGGCGTAGCCGAAGTTCATGACCGTGCGCCGGCCGTCGGCAGTAGCCACCCCGAGAGTCATCCCGGGAAGCCCAAAATGGAGCCGATTCGCTTCGCCATAAGCGCGGATCGAAGCGAGCGCGGCGGACTGTGCTCGCGGCGCTTGCGCTAAAACGGGACGTGTGAGCTGGCTTCCGAACGCGAGTCCGGCGAGTCCGCTTGCGAAGGTGCGCCTAGTGACGTTCATGGGCGCACTCCCTCGGCGATCGAGCGCCAAAGGAGGCAAGTTTCGTTGCTTAAGCCTTGCAGCTTTGCGCCGGGTGTCCAGGTACCCCGATCTTGGCCGAGGAAGCGGCTGCGCTGCCTTCGACCGAATAGCCGCCGGGAGCGGTCATCGGCTGCCCAGCTTGCGCTGCAGTGACCTGGGTCGGGTTACCACCCTTGCCGGTGCGCACGTTCGCGCTCTTACCGTCCGAGAGCCAATCGACATAGACGACTGCGTTGTCCGCGCAGCGATAGATCTTGCTCGCAGTGATCGACGGCGGCAGCGTCACTGGCGCGTTGGTCGCCTGCGACAGATTGTCACCCGGAGGGCCTCCGGCGACGATCGTGTGATTCTCCTTGTTGCAGCCGGCTAGCGCCGCGGCCGCACCAAGCATGATGAGCAGAGGAGTGCGAGTCATGTTCAGGCCCCTTCGCCACCTCGGCGCTCGTCGTCAAGGGCATGTTCTTGCATATTGTCGATGTGGGACATAGCTTCGTCGAAGCTGATGGCTAATCAAGGCGGAAGCAGCGCGCAGCGCATCCGTATCGGACTGACGGGTCTTGCTGCCGCATTCATCATCGTCCTGTTCGCTTCGGCGATCAGCCGTTCGAGCCGCGACAATGCCAGCAACGCGGCGGCGCAGGCGGCGGCGAACGAGCCGAGCGAACCGCTCGCCGAGCTCGGAGTGGCGCCGGGCGCTTCGACGACGAACAGCACGACGAACAACAGCAGCGGCAAATGAGCGGAGCGCGCCGCCGCGCGCTCGCGTTTGCGCTCGTTGCGGTGCTTGCCGCGTTGACGGCGGCGCTGTTGAGGAACGAACCGGCTCCGCTTGCGGCTCGGCCTGTCGCCGAACGGCCGACCCTGCTGCTCCTCACCAGTCTCCCGCTGCTGTTCAGCGAGGATTTTTCGCTGAAGGGCGGCTTGCCGGCAATCAGGCGCCTGCAAACGCGCTACAAGCTCCTGCCGGTCAGCGTCACCGACCCGCGCGAGCTCGCCAAAGGCCGACTATTGCTGATGGCTCACCCGCTCGCCCAGCCCGCCGAGGATCTGGTCGCGCTTGACGACTGGGTGCGCGGGGGAGGGCGCGTGCTCCTGCTTGCCGATCCGATGCTTGAATGGCCGAGCAAGCGGCCGCTCGGCGATTTGTTGAGGCCGCCACCAATGTTCATGGATACGGGCCTGCTTGCGCACTGGGGCTTGAGGCTCGACGCTCCTCAACGGAGCGGATTAACGCCTCGCGCGCTTGGCGGATTCAGCATTATGACCGTTTCGCCCGGAGCGCTGACCGGGAGGTGCAGGATCAGTTCCGACGCCTTCGTCGCTCATTGCAAGATCGGCAAAGGGGAGGCGACGATCGTTGCCGACGCGGATTTCTTGGACGTTGACGAGCTCGGGCCCAGGGCCGGCCACAACATCGACGGACTGCTGGAGGAACTTGCGAATCTGGAGCGGTCGTGATTCGCTGATCACAGACTTATCCACAGGCTTATCTCGATCCATGGCGCCGCAAGATCGCGTAATGTGGGCAGTGAAAAACCGCAGAAATCCGCCATTGACCATGAAATCCCATAAGAACCCATAGAATCCCATTGTATCCCGTGCCCCATTGAGTTACCAACATTGGCTGGAGCGCGGGGGGCTAACCCGTTGATTCGAAGCGGACACGGTGCGTGCGACGGCACGTATTTGCGTGAACGCCGCCGCTCGCGCTGCAAACGGGGAGTGGTTTGGCGTGGCGCTAGAGCATCTGTTTCAGGGCAGCGCACTGAACGCGGTCGATGCGAAGGGCCGCGTATCCATTCCCTCATTCCTGCGCGGGGTGATCGAACGGCGCGGCGATTCGCGGACGATCGTCCTTGCCAAGCATGAGGCCTTCGCCTGCCTCAGCGCCTATGACCCCGCTTACGCCGCTCTGAAGCACGCCAAGCTCGAGCGGCTGCTGGAGAAAGAAGAGACCAGCCCCGACGCTCAGCTCGAATATCAGCAGCGCAATCTCATGGCCTTCGCCGCCACCGAGGAAGTTCCGTACGACAGTTCCGGCCGCATCCTGATGCCCCCAATGATGCGCCGCAAGGGCCAGATCGCCGATCTGGCCCTGTTCCTCGGCACCGGCGAGACGTTCCAGATCTGGAACCCGGACCTTCTTTTGAAAGATTCGCGAATTCCCGAGGATCTCAAGGACATCGCCCGCTTCCGCCTCGAGGAAAGGGGCGGCTCATGACCAGCACCGGCGCAAACTCGGCCCCACATGTGCCGGTGCTGGTCGACGAGCTAATCGCTGCACTGGCGCTTGATCCAGGCGATACCGCAGTCGACGGCACATTCGGAGCGGGCGGCTACACGCGGGCCATGCTCGCCGCGGGGGCGGGACGGGTGATCGGCTTTGATCGCGACCCCGACGCGATCGAGGCGGGACCATCGCTCGTCCCGGACTCCCGCCTCGAGCTCATCCAAAACAACTTCAGCCAGATGGATCGAGTCCTCGCCGATCGCGGCATTGGGCCGGTCGACGCGATCGCGCTCGATATCGGCTTAAGCTCGATGCAGCTCGATCGCGCCGAGCGCGGTTTCTCGTTCCAGGCGGACGGTCCGCTCGACATGCGCATGAGCCGGTCGGGCCTGACTGCCGCAGAATATCTGAATTCGGCCGAGGAGGCCGAGATCGCCCGGGTCCTGCGCGACTATGGGGAGGAGCCGCGCGCCCGGGCGATCGCCCGCGCCATCGTTGCTGCACGCCCGGTCGAACGTACCGCGGAGCTTGCTGCCATTGTTCGCCGCGCCGCCGGTTTCCGCGCCGGCCAGAAAAGCGATCCGGCGACCCGCACCTTCCAGGCCATCCGAATCCATCTCAACGCCGAGTTGGAGGAGCTGGAGCAAGGACTGGAAGCGGCCGAGCGCGCGCTGAAGCCCGGCGGACGCCTCGCTGTCGTGACCTTCCACAGCCTCGAAGACCGGATCGTGAAGCGTTTCTTGCGCGAGCGGAGCGGAGCAACGCCGGCAGGATCGCGTCACCGGCCGCAGATCAGTGAGCGCGCCGAGCCAACCTTTGAGCGGGTCGCCAAGCCGGTGTCGCCTTCCGAACGCGAGCTCGCCGCCAACCCGCGCGCCCGCTCGGCCCGCCTCCGGTCCGCAGTGCGCACATCTTTCCCACCCCGCAAGGAACGCCTGCAATGAGTAGCCGCAGCTTCCACTCTGTCTTCATGGTCGCCAGCTGCGCCACCGCGGCGCTCGGCTGTTACCTGGTTTCGCTCCGCGTCGCTTCGGAGCGCGCCGCGCTCGAGGACGTGGAGAGCCAGATCGTCGTTGCCCAGCGCGACATGCGGGTGCTCCAGACCGAAATCGGCACCCGCGGCCGCCTGTCGCAGCTTGAGCGCTGGAACGCTGGCGAATTCGCCTTGTCCGCCCCCAACGCGGACCAGTTCCTGAAAGGCAGCTTCGAACTCGCTCAGCTGGTTCGCCCTGAACATAAGCTCCAGTTCCAGGCTCCGGTGGTGCTTGCCTCGGCGCCCGCGCCGACTCCGCCCAAAGCGCTGGGCCAGCCTGCGGTCGACGACTCGGGCTCACCCGCCGCCGTTGCCGGCAACCCCCTGCTTCATGAAGCGAGCCTCAAAATCGAAACGCGCGAGGTCCCGGCGCGAACGGTCGTTGCATTGCCCCAAACGACCGCCAGATCTACCGACAAACCGGCAACGGCGGCTAAGCTGGTTAAAGACAAGTCGGTGGGGAAGCCGGGCCTCGCGGCCGCCCAGCCAATAAGGAAAGCATTGGGGAAATCGGCGCCAAAGCAGGTCGCGACGAAATCGAGGCCGTCGCCGAAGAAATCCGTGGATAAGCCGATCGTTGAATCCGCGAGGGCGGTGACAAAGCCGGTGCGGCTTGCGAAAGTCGATCCGCTGGCGCCGCTTCCGGCCAGGCATTCAAATCACTCCAAGGAAATTGCCGCCGAACGATGAACGCACCGACGCCCGCTCTCGTCGCGCCACGGCCCGAGCGGCTCCGACTTGTCGGACAGCGGCGGCAGCTGCTCGCGCTGATGCACCAACGGCTGATGTTCGGAATGCTCGTCTATGCGGGCATCGTCGCGATCATCGCGCTTCGAATCCTCTATCTCGCCGCATTCGGCGATCACGCCGGCCGCAAGGAAGAGCTGACCGCATATGTTCCGGACCGCGGCGACATTGTCGACCGCGACGGTGTTCCGCTCGCCCGGACAATCGACGCGTGGACCATCGCCGTCCATCCCAACAAGGTGATCGGCGACAAGCTCGCACTGGCGCAAAAGCTGGCGCTGCTCATGCCGGAGCGCTCGGAGGAGCAATATTTCGCGCTGCTCCGCTCGGGCAAGACCTTCTTCTATTTGCGCCGCCGGGCCTCGCCCGAGCTGGTCGAGGCGGTCAACGCGATCGGCGAGCCGGGGCTTGCGATCGAGCGCGAGCCCGACCGGCTCTACCCGCAGACGACCCTCGCCGCGCATGTCATCGGCTTCACCAACATCGATGGGCGGGGCGGCGCAGGCGCCGAGCGCGCGTTCGATTCCTATCTGTCGGATCCACGCACGCGCGGCACCCCGCTCGTCCTGTCGATCTCGAGCAAGGTCCAGCAGGCGCTGCAGGCCGAGCTAGGCGATGCGATGCAGCATTTCTCCGCCATTGGCGCTGCAGGAGTCGTCATGGACGTCCATACCGGCGAAGTGCTGGCGATGACGTCGCTCCCGGATTTCAACCCGAACGCGCCGGGGCAGGCCACCCCGGATCAGATGTTCAACCGTGCGACGCTCGGCGTGTTCGAGCTGGGCTCGACGTTCAAGCCGTTCACGCTCGCCATGGCGATGGATTCGGGCGTCGTTTCGGGTCCTGCGGAGATGCTGAACTGTCCGGAGGTGCTCCCGGCCTACGGGCACCTCATCCACGACACACACCCGTTCGGCCGACGCTGCTCGATCGCCGAGATCATGATGGAAAGCTCCAACATTGGAATGGCGCAAATCGCTGACATGGTGGGTACGCAGCGGCAAAAAGCCTGGCTCAAGAAAATGGGCTTCCTCGATAGGGTCGAAATCGAGCTCAAGGAGAAGGGGCGTCCGCTGACGCCGGGCTCGCGCTGGGGTCCGTTCGAGACCATGACCATCGGTTTTGGGCAGGGCATTGCGGTTGCGCCGCTCCAGCTGGCGATGGGCTATGCAACCCTGTTCGACGGCGGCATCTATCATCCGCCCACGATCCTCAAGATCGGTCCCGGGCATCCGCTCGCGCCCGGGCGACGCGTGTTCAGCGCGGACACGAGCTATCGAATGCGCTCGCTGCTCCGTCTCGTGGTGATGAAGGGTACCGGTAGGAAGGCCGACGCTCCGGGCTATCGCGTCGGGGGCAAGACGGGAACGGCCCAGAAACTGATCGACGGCCATTATAGCAAGACGATCAATCTCACGAGCTTTGCCGGTGTGTTCCCGATGGACGACCCGCGCTATGTGATCGTGGTGATGCTGGACGAGCCCAAAGCGACGCCCGAGACTTACGGCTTTACGACGGCCGGATGGAATGTTGCGCCGGTGGTCAGCAAGACCGTCAGCCGAATCGCGCCGATGCTCGGGGTCGCTCCCGACATGAGCCGCGAACCCAATATGGCCGAGGTGCTTCCCTACGTTCAGGACGCCAAGAAAAAACAAGATTCGAGCAAGGACTGAGCCGGCGTGAGATTGCGGGACATCGCCGAGGTCGACTCCGATTCAGAAGTGACCGGATTTGCGATCGACCATCGCAAGGTTTCGCGCGGCAGCGTCTTCGGAGCGTTCAAGGGCGCCGTGTTCAATGGCGAAGATTTTGTCCGTCAGGCAGTTGAGCGTGGAGCGATCGCGGTAGTCGCTCGGCCCGAAGCCGAGGTCGATCGCGTGCCGCTCATTTCGGACCCGGCGCCGCGCCGACTCTTTGCCGAGCTCGCCGCCAAGTTTTACGCGCCCTATCCAAAGACCGTAGTCGCGGTCACCGGAACCAATGGCAAGACCTCGACCGTCGAGATGACTCGCCAGATCTGGCGCTTGTCGGGTCACCGTTCGGCATCGATCGGCACTCTTGGCGTGACCACCTCGGACGACCAGGTGAAGACGGGGCTGACGACGCCCGATATCATCACCTTCCTCAGCAACATGGCGGGCCTCAAGCGCATGGGTATCAGCCACGTTGCCTATGAGGCGTCGAGCCACGGTCTCGACCAGCATCGCTGCGAGGGGGTTGCGCTCGCCGCTGCGGCGTTCACCAACTTCAGTCGCGACCATCTCGACTATCACGGGACGATGGAGGCCTATTTCGAGGCCAAGATGCGGCTTTTCGAACAATTGCTGCCGCCTGGCAGACCCGCAGTGATCTGGACCGATGATGTCAAATCGGACGAAGTCATCCAGCGCGCAGGCAAAGGAGTGCATCCGATCCTCACCGTCGGCCGCCGGGGCGAGACTATCCGCC
>Ga0157370_10001900_pt1 | contig 25710 bp, 23 predicted proteins | sample C35metaG_FD_113463 | JGI IMG/M metagenome (GOLD analysis project Ga0157370, IMG submission 113463) | Corn rhizosphere microbial communities from Kellogg Biological Station, Michigan, USA - C3-5 metaG | ecosystem: Host-associated > Plants > Roots > Rhizosphere > Soil | place: USA: Michigan...
GCATTGAAGCCAACAGCAAGTAACGTAGCCAGTTCATCATTATCAGAAAATTTTAATTCCACATTACTCACCAAATCATTTTCATTTACGATGGGCACAATACCATTTTGCCAGAAAGTGTTGAATGTATCTTTTAATTGCAAAAACTGTCCACGATTGGAAAAATGATGTCTTTCGCACAAAGCCTGTGCAACGGGAATGTTATATGCTTCAAAATATTTTTGATACAGCATAATGAGTATAGGATTACCAACGGCTGCTGCAGCTTTTCGCTCTGTCAGTGTGCCTTTATATTGCTTTAATATTTTTTTCCCGCTGCCAACAGCACCGCTGGAAACCAATACCACACTATATTTTGAAGAAAGAGCCGCCACCTCCGATGTCACTTTTTTTATCACCGTATGATTAATACCTGCTTCATCAGAAATAACTGCGGTACCCAATTTTATTACCAACACTGGTTTTTGCATGCCGCAAAAATAGAGGTTTGGAAATTGTAGCTGATCATAAATGACCGGGGGATAGTTTCATTATCAGCGATAATCTTTGTAAAATAAATGATGCATTGCACAAATGATAAATTAATACAGCTTAAAATAATATTTATAGAATTAGATAGAATTAGCACCATGCGTTCCTACAGAACGCTAAAATTGTAATGAATTTTTCTACCTATCTAACGTTCCCCGGAATGGCAAATGTTTGCACCATTTTACTAATCCTAAATATTTATCATTTTTAAAATAATTGAATCTTATTTTTGTAAGACAGATGAATTCTTACAAAAATTTTCCTGGTTACACGCTGTTTATTTCAACACTGCTTTACACCGTATTTACTTTTATTGCATGCAATCAAAGCAATACAAAAAATAAAGGGACCCATTTAACTAATGCAAGTATTGCAACCGGAAGAGCGCTTGCAGAGCAGTATTGCCAATCATGTCATTTATTGCCCGACCCTTCATTGCTTGATAAAAAAACCTGGCAGCATGGCGCATTGCCCGCTATGGGCCCACATTTCGGAATTTTTCAATATGGTTTTGAGTCGTATCCTTCACGGCGCGGAGATCGTGATGTGGACATCAACTATTATCCTTCCAAACCAATCCTCAATTACCCGCAATGGCAAAGCATCATTGATTATTATGTTTCCAGCGCACCGGACTCTTTGCCCCGCCAGCATCGCGAGTATCCTATTCAAACAGGGTTGCCTTTGTTTACGCCAGAGTTACCCGCTGTTTCCAACATACCACCCGCAACAGGTTTAATAAAAATTGACACCTCAACACATTCTTTTTATATCGGCGATATAATTAAAAATAAAATTTACCAGTATAATGATCGCCTGAAAGCAATGGACTCTGTAGAAACACAAGGCCCGATTGTTGGACTTCATTTTGAAAAAAATAAAATGCTTGCCTGCAATATTGGAATACTGAATCCCAACGATGGCAAACATGGCTCTGCACAATACATTAGCTTCAATGCAAAAGGAAAAATGATTGCAGCTAAACAAGCTTTGTTCGATAGCCTGAAACGACCCGTGCAAATAACAGAAGCCGACCTGAACAATGATGGAAAAACAGATTATATCACTTGTGAATTTGGTAATACCGCCGGCGCATTATCATGGATGGAAAATATGGGTAACGGAACATTTAAGCGACATGTATTGCGCGCTGAACCTGGCGCTATCACTGCATATATTAATGATTATAACCATGATGGTTTACCGGATATCTGGGCATTGTTTGCACAGGCTGATGAAAGTATTGTACTTTTTACCAACAAAGGCAACGGACAGTTTGATCAACAACAGGTGCTGCGCTTTCCATCGGTTTACGGTTCATCGTCTTTTGAATTAGTTGATTTCAATAATGACGGGTTCCCCGATATTTTATATACCTGCGGCGACAATGCAGATTTTTCACAAATTTTAAAACCCTATCATGGCGTTTATATTTTTTTAAATGATGGTAAAAATCATTTCACACAAAAATATTTTTTCCCGATAAACGGATGTTACAAAGCCATTGCAAAAGATTTTGACGGAGATGGAGATTTGGATATTGCCACCATTTCTTTTTTTGCTGATTATAAAAACCAGCCGGAAGAAGGATTTGTATATCTCGAAAACAAAGGCAATTTTGATTTCCATCCATATACGCTTCCTGCGGGAAGTCTTGGCCGGTGGCTCACTATGGATGCAGCAGATATAGATGGAGATGGCAGGCCAGATATCATTCTGGGAAACTTTTCACTTGAGATGGCAAATACAACTAATCATATTAACTGGAAAAAAGAACCTGCTTTTATTGTTTTAAAAAATACAGGTAAGAAATAACCCGATGAAGGGTGATCAAATAATTCTTCAAATAAATTTTTTTTAAAGAAACCCTTTTTCAAAAAAACACCCAATCCCATTTGAAAGCTCAATAAAAATTTAGCACCCCATGTATTATTTTATTTCAAACTTGCCATATCAATTACAAAACGGTATTTTACATCATTCTTCAGCATTCGTTCATAAGCTTCGTTAATGTATTGCATCGGTATTATTTCCACATCGGCAGTAATATTTTTTTCTGCGCAAAAGTCAAGCATCTCCTGGGTTTCCACAGTGCCTCCAATCATAGAGCCAATAATGCTTCTGCGGTTTTTAATAAGCTCGAACGGGTTTACTTTCGGTTCATCTTTTGGCAAGCCCACTATCAATAATTTTCCCTGCAGGTCGAGCAATTTTAAATAATGTTCATAATCATGATTGCCACTGATGGCATCCACCACTACATCAAAATGGCTTTGATGTTTTTTCATAGCAGCTTTATCGGTGCTCAATACAAAATGATGTGCCCCTAATTTTCTTGCATCATTTTCTTTTGAAGGCGATGTGCTTAACATCGTTACTTTTGCACCCATAGCCACTGCAAATTTTACGGCCATGTGCCCAAGTCCGCCAAGACCCGCCACCGCAACTTTATCTCCGGGCTTTACATTAGCATATTTTAATGGAGAGTACGTGGTAATACCTGCGCACAGTAATGGCGCCACTCCTGCAAGATTGAGTTTACCTGATACATGATACACCCATCTTTCGTCGCAAACAATTTGTGTGCTGTAACCGCCTTGCGCCATGGTCACTTTATCACGTTCATAATTATTATATGTTCCCGTCATCCCTTCTGCACAATATTGTTCCATAAAATTTTTGCAGGGTTTACATTCCCGGCAACTGTCCACCATTACTCCCACACCTGCGAGGTTGCCTGCTTTAAATTTTTTTACATGCGACCCTACTTTAATTACCTTACCAACTATTTCATGCCCGGGAACCATTGGATAGATGGAACCTCCCCATTCATCTCTTGCCTGGTGCAAATCAGAATGGCAAACTCCTGAAAATAAAATTTCCACCAACACATCATGTGGCCGCAATTCTCTTCTTTCAAACTGAAATGGCTGCAACGCAGTAGTGGCGCTCATTGCAGCAAAAGCTTTTACAGGTATCATTATTTAAGAATTTTATTAGTGTTATTTCATTTACTGTTTCACAATGAAGTTACAAAACTTCTTATAGAAATTTATTCATTGCAACAGAACCCTAAAACATCGTTTAGTGTTTTTTAGTTTTATCTTTAAACAACGATTTCAGATTATGGGAAAGGAGATATTGCAAGCCATACCTGCAGACATTATTAAGTTTGTGCTGGTTTTTTTATTTGCACTGCTCATTGGGCTTGAACAGAGACGACAATACATTAAGGAGCAATTTGAAACACGCTTTGGCACCGACCGCACTTTTACACTCATCGGAATTTTAGGTTTTATTCTTTATAATATTAATCGTGCAACGCTGATTCCTTTTCTTGGCGGCGGGTTGATAGTGGCAGTTTTATTATCTATTTATTATTATCAAAAAATAAATATACAAAAACAGTTTGGGCTTACTTCTGTTATCATTGCATTAATTACTTATTGCCTCGCGCCATTGGTATATACTCAGCCAAACTGGCTGGTGCTGCTGATTGTAGTGTCGGTACTGGTATTGGCTGAAATGAAAGAAACGCTTTTTGAATTTTCTGAAAAATTTGACCGCGATGAATTTACGACGCTGGCAAAGTTTCTCGTGCTTGCCGGTGTTATTCTTCCATTATTGCCGGATAAACCCATATCTCCGCAGTTTAATTTTTCGCCTTATAAATTCTGGCTCGCTATTGTGGCAGTGTCGGGCATTTCTTACTGCAGTTATTTATTAAAAAGGTTTGTATTTCCAGATTCCGGTATCATCCTCACCGGCATTTTAGGCGGCATGTACAGCAGCACCGCCACTACTATTATATTGTCGCGAAAAAGTATGGAACTGCAGGAAAAAAATAAAGTGAGTGCTGCCATCATTCTTGCCACCACGATGATGTATGTACGATTGTTTTTGTTGGCATTGTTTTTTAATAAAAATATTGCTTTCAAACTCATTCCGCCTTTTTGTGTTTTCATTGCTGGTTCGCTGATCATTGCTTTTTATTTTTACAAAGTAAACAATAAAAATTTATCATTAGCCGAAAGCAAAAATTTTATACCCCACAATAATCCTCTTGAGTTTAAAACTGCACTGATCTTTGCCGCATTGTTTATCTTTTTTTCATTTATTACCGGGTTTGTTCAGGAAAATTATGGAACGGGTGGCATTAATATTTTATCATTTATTGTAGGCGTCACGGATATTGATCCGTTTATTCTGAATCTTTTCCAGGATAAATTAACTATGGCAGATACCGTAGTAGTGATGGCAGTACTGAATGCAGTAACGAGTAATAATCTGCTCAAAATGATTTATGGTATTACGTTATCTGATAAATCTATCCGGTGGCAATTGATAACGGGCTTTGGTATTTTAATAGTGTTGGGATTATTGATGACTTTTATATTTTAAAAAAATCTTCGTCTACCCTTCACCGTTAGTTAGTCTGCCATTACTTCATTCTTCATTTCTCCGTTTTCCCTATTATCGTCCAGTCGTCCTGCCCATGTCCCTTGGCAATCCATTCATCCATAAGTTTGGCAATTCCCGGAATCAGGTGAAGCGTAACTCCTTTCTTTGCTGCCGCCGAAATAAATAACCCGGTATCTTTTCTTGCCATATCCAATCGCCATGACGGCTGGCTGAAATCATCGGATGTAAGCCGTTTCAACCGTGCAGGTATCATCGTTGCAGGGTTCCATTCATTCAACAAATTATTTACATCCTGCGCTGAAATACCCATTGCACTGGCAAGTGATACGGTATCAACGAGGCTTGCGGTAAATGATACCAAAAAACAATTGCCTGTAAGTTTCATGGCTGCAGCTTTTCCCGGTTCATTACCAAAGTTGATGAGCTTACCCGTCATTTTCGATAAATACGGTTCAAGTTTTTTTATCAAATGCTGATCGCCTGAAACCAGCATGTGGCCTGTGCTTTGCAGCGCACTAACCGGCCCCATAAATACCGGTGCATGTTGATATAAAAAACCTTTCTCCTTCCATTCCTTTGTTCTTTTCTTTGCGCCTTCAACAGAAGTAGTAGTATGATCTACGATGATTGCACCTTGTTGTAATCCCGTGGCAGCTTTGCTCAACACATCATCCACGCTGACGTCATCTTTCAAAGTAATGTGTATGATATCCGCATTGCTCACTGCATCGGCAGGGTTAGCATAAGCTTCGGCTCCATATTGTTCCAGGTCTTTTGCTTTCTGGTATGTTCTGTTCCACACCTGCACTTGCTCTCCTTTGCTGATAAGTGCTCTTGTAAAACCAGCTCCTAACAATCCTGTTCCTAAAATTGCTTTCATCATTTTAATTATTTTACTGCAAAGTTAAACTGATATGTTGATTTTAAATTTCTCTATATACAATACATAACCATACTTCTTAAAATTTTCTATCGCATTTTTTTTACTAACACATCGCATATAATTATTTCAATGGATTTGCAATATTAAAAAACCCGCTGCTAAAGCGGGTTTGTGCCATCATCTTTTACTGATTAATTTTTTGCAGTAAACGGGCTGATCATATTGTCAACCTCGGTAATCTTAGTTACAGGGAACCCTCCTTTTTTTGCATGTTCGCGAATGAGGTCTTCATTTTCTGCCCGGTATACGCAGAAGATTTTGTTGTCGGTAACATAGCTTTGAATCCATTGAATTTCCGGCCCCATTCCTTCAAGTACATCGCATGATTTTTGTGAAATGGCTTTGAGTTGTTCGCCAGTAAGCTTGCCTGCACCAGGCAAGTCTCTTTCAATTAAATAAGTTTTCATTGTTGTCGGGTTTGTTGTTGAAGAATTGTTAGTTGTGCTGTTTTGCGCTTTGGAAGTAACTGCAAAGATGATGATGGCAAAAAGCAGGATGCTGCGGCTGATAGTTTTCATGATTTAAATTTTTAAAATTTTATGAATAATTAAAATTACTATCAGCGTTAAGCGAATGGCTATAACAATTCATTCAACAAATGGAAACAAGCGTAGAACAATCCGTTCAATAAATGGTAAAATTTATTCACGCAAAAAAAAATCAGTGGAGATGTTCAAGATAAGCCATGGGCAGAAGACCATACTTTTTCTTAAAGCACTTGGTAAAGTAGGAAGCGCTGGTAAATCCTGAATCGAAAGTAATCTGTGCAATATTATAGGCGCGCTTACGCATCAGTTCTTTTGCTTTTTCGAGGCGATAGTTTTTTAAAAGAATATTGGGCGAAACGCCGGTAAGTGAAATTGTTTTGCGATATAGCTGAGAACTACTCATAGCAGTTGCCTTACAATAATTGTCCATATTGAATGTAGCATCCTGCCAATTATCTTTTAGCGTAGCAAATAATGATTCGAGCAGTTCTTCATCTTTGGGTGATAAAGTAAGAAATGTTTTTCCATCATTGTGCAGCATATCTTTTGCAACAATATCTTTTACGGCTGCTGACAAAGCAATTTTAGTATTGTTTGTTATATAACACATTGCCTCAGCCCGATGAATGGTATCGCCAAATAACTTCATGCTTTTCTCCACCGGTTCGCCTGCATTAATCGCCATCCTGAAACCAATATCTGCTTTAATTACTTGTTGTATCTGATCACGGATGTGTAATGCACAAGCAAGAGCCTTTGCTGCCAAAGTAAATGAAATAACAAATCCATCGCGGTCATTCTCTGCTTCCCGCCCGCCGTACTCAGCAAGATTTTCACGAATGATTTGATTGTGTTCGGCAATCATTTCATTTGCCTTTTCACCGTATTGATGTTTTAATAAAACAGTGTCGCAAATTTTTGTAACAAGCAATATGCGATAAGAAGGATCTTCAAATACTTTAATCCCGTCTTTAGAAACAACAGCATCTGCAGGATCATAGATGCGACCTAAGAACGACTCAACGAGGTTTGCATTTACTTCAATTATTTTATTGGGAATTAAGCCATGCGCTTTCCCATGCATTTCCTGCACGGCGTTTTTATCAGGCGCTTCTATTAAACAGAAAACATTTTCGCGTGCTTCATCTATCCAATAGGTCACAGATTTACATCCGTATTCATCCTGGTGGGCCAAATCTTTCAGATGTGCTTCCGCAACATTTCTGGCTTTTACACCAGGCACAATATGCACATCCATATAAAGTGGCATTGGAAGTTTATTAGTCTGCATGAAGATAAAACATTTTCTAAATTTTTCATATAGTCGCTTTCGCCGCTCCGCCAATTGATGGTTTTACGTTATTTTTGGAGTTCATCAATTTTTAAAATAAAAATATAAATCCGCCACGGCGGACGCAAGAGAATGAGTAAAGCGAAAAGGAAAATAGAGATCATGGATACCACGCTGCGCGATGGCGAGCAAACCAATGGGGTTTCATTTTCAGCTTCCGAAAAGCTGACCATAGCGCAGATATTGTTAAACGATCTGAAAGTGGACCGCATTGAAATTGCCTCTGCACGTGTATCGGAAGGAGAACTGGATGCAGTAAAAAAAATTACCGCATGGGCCAAACAAAACAATCATCTCGATCGCATAGAAGTGCTCACCTTTGTAGATGGCGATGTATCTATAAAATGGATGTTGGGCGCCGGGGCAAAAGTGATGAACCTGCTTACCAAAGGTTCCTTAAATCACCTTACGCATCAGCTCAGGAAAAAACCCGCTGAACATTTTAATGATATTAAAAACGTTTTTGCACTTGCCACGAAAAAAGGGATTGCCTGCAATGTATATCTTGAAGACTGGAGCAATGGCATGCGCAATTCAAGAGATTATGTTTTTGAGTTTATTGATTTTCTTTACACACAGCCGGTAAAAAGAATTTTATTGCCTGATACATTAGGCATCCTTTCGCCGGACGAAACGTATGATTACATTTCGTCTATCGTTAACCGTTATCCCGATATACATTTCGATTTTCACGGGCATAATGATTATGATTTAGGAACTGCAAATGTTTTGGAAGCGGTGAAAGCAGGTGCCCGCGGCATTCATCTCACCATAAACGGAATGGGCGAACGGGCGGGCAATGCACCATTGGCAAGCGCCATCGCCGTAATAAATGATTTTTTACCGGATGTAACCACAAACGTTGCAGAAAAATCTTTGTACTCGGCAAGCAAATTAGTAGAAACATTTTCCGGATTTCGTATTGGCGTAAACAAACCCATCGTTGGTGAAAATGTATTTACACAAACGGCCGGAATACATGCCGATGGCGATAAGAAAAATAATTTATACTTCAGCAACCTGATGCCCGAACGTTTTGGAAGAAAGCGTAAATATGCATTGGGTAAAATGAGTGGTAAAGCCAATATTGAAAATAATTTACTGCAACTCGGCATACAACTTTCCGATAATGATTTGAAAAAAGTTACGCAACGCATTATTGAATTAGGCGACCGGAAAGAAACGGTAACACCCGCGGATCTTCCTTACATTATCTCGGATGTGCTGGACAGCAGCCGGCTTTCGCAAAGAGTTCATTTTAAAAATTATTTGCTTACACATTCAAAAGACCTGCGCCCCACGGCCACATTAAGCATCAGTATAGATGGCGAGGTGATAGAAGAGCAGTCGCAGGGCGATGGGCAATATGATGCTTTTGTAACTGCATTGCGCAAAGTGTATAAACAAAAAGACATGGAGCTCGCCGAATTAATAGACTATGAAGTAAGGATACCACCCGGTGGTAAAAGCGATGCACTCTGCGAAACGATAATTACGTGGCTCTACAAAAACAAAGAATTTAAAACACGCGGCCTCGACAGCGACCAGACCGTGTCGGCTATAAAAGCAACAGAAAAAATGCTCAATCAAATTTGATACTAACGGGCAAGGATATACGAAGTAGCATCCTGTAGATTAAAAACGACTCGTTACCCTGTTTGACCGATTTTAAGATTTTATTTGCATTTTCCCAGCTCATTTTTGTATCGTTAACTAATTTTATCAAAGACTTTTGTTGTTCAAAATTTTCTGTATATGAAAAAAATTGTGCTTCTCTTTTGTACCTTTTTGCTTTCCATCATTGCCTGGTCTCAAACCACTAAATATGGGCTGACGCTTGGAGCCAACTATACCCAACTAAATGGAAAAGGTGTTGACAATACTTACTCGCTGGGGTTTATAGCCGGCGGTTTTGCCAGGATTCCTTTAAGGGATAAATGGAATGTGCAGCCCGAATTATTATTTAATTATGTGAACGGGCAAAAAGGAAATGATTTTTTAGAAGTGTATAACGACAACGGAAATCAAAGTGCACGAAATGCAATTGTATTAAGTTATATCAGCGTCCCAGTTTTATTTGGCTATAAGGTTACAAAATTACTGACAGTAAATGCCGGCCCGCAATACGATTTCCTGCTCGATGATAATGAAGACCTCGTGGCGAATGGTTCCCGCGCATTTAAGCTGAATAATATAGGCGTAACAGGCGGGGCAGAATTAAACCTTTCGGGGTTCAGGGTTTTTGCAAATTATGAACTCGGGCTTACCAATATTAATGACATTGACAATCGCTACAAGTGGAATAAAAACGAAGCACTGATTGGATTTAACTTCACGCTGTTTTAAGTGCCATTCTTTGCCCATTTTCAGATAATACAAAAAGGATTATACTTAACTAACGGTGAAGGATACACGAAGTTCGGCAGATAAGTCAAATCTTTGTATGCACCCTTACTGAAAAAATATTTACCGGCCCGTGCCGGTCTTTATTATACCCAGGATTAATAAGCAACTGGTAAACGCCGCTGATAAAAATGTTTTGATTCAAGGCGGCAGAATAATATGTTTCTGCAAGCTGCTCTGCCCCATAATTAAGTTTCCCATCTCCTAACATAAATCCTTTGCCACCCGCCTGTAGGTAAGCTTTGTGTGCATTGGAAATACCGGACACTACAAAACCAAGTCCTATGTTATCATTATTTCTATGCCATTTATTACCGGGCATTACTAAACCTGCACTGGTGGTGCGATCTATCTCGGTAAACGCCCATGTTTCATTGGTTCCATCATTCCAGCTTGCTCTTAAAAAACAACCCAGGTTAGTTGTAATATTTTGTTCAGCATTTATGCCAAATCCAAATTTTGTGCGGCCATATTTTCTTGTTTGGGTAATATCAGGATATGCAGGGCTTGCTGCAATACTTTGCCGGTAATTACCCATGTTAGCCGTAGTAAAAAAAGTAAGCACTTTCACTGCACCATCAAGGTCATTCAATCTATACCGGTGTGTATATTCTAATGTTTGTGAATTTGCTTTTTTAATTAGCCAATTCATGGCATTGCCATTCGCCATCTCAGGCACCAGCGAAATGGCATAGTGCCATTCGTTGGAAGGTGTTACATACATTAATACAATACTGGGTGTGTAACCGCGCGTATTTGCAGGATAATCCCATGCACCATTGTCCATCAAGCCCCAGTTCATAAACTGCGTTCGCGGATCGTGGCTGAACTTGTTATTATCAAAATAATCTGCTATACCTATCTTTCCAATGGTAATTGAAAAATATTTAGCAGGTAGCACTCCCCCTACCTGGTTTAAATCATCATCCTGCCTGACATATTTATTGCTTAAAGAAAATAACTGGGTAAAAAAAAGTCTTGCCACATAAATAGCAGGATAAGAATCGCCGATTCTGAATGTTTCTCCATTGGGTGCATCAGCCACGCCGAGTGCCTTGCTCAATCCGCCACCACCGGCCATTTCAGGATTTATAAATACCGATGCTCCTTTCCAAAGTTTTGCACCGGCATAGATAGTGGAAGTAATAGAGATAGCACTCTCACGACTGGCGATTAAGCTATTGTCACCTGAATATTTTGCAGAAAAAGAAGGCTTGAACTGATTAATAATTGTTGTTTGCGCATGAATGGAAAACATTGCCGTTTTTCCACTATCGGAATTTTGTGCAAACAAAAGGCTGCATAGAAAAAGATAAGCGCAACTAAGTATAAATTGTTTCACAAAGTTTGGATTGTATTGTTGTTGCTGTAATGGTAAGATCGCTGCCTGCGAATAACCTGCATTGAACATTTTTAAAAATACTTTATTCGCGGCGCGAAAGTAGTAAAATTATTGCGACGGTACACTAGGAACTAACTATAATGCATACACGAAAAAATTGAATCATTTTTTATTAGTAAAAGTTTTCTGCTAAAAAGTTTCGAAAAGCATTTTTGCTTCTGACAATGCAGACAGGCATACTTGCTCAAGGTGGGCAAATTTTTCGAGAAATGATTCCGTATCAAGATCATCAAACTCAAGACTGTCAAGGGTTGGCAGTAAATCTTCCTCTAGCCCCATTACGGATACCGATGTTTTGAGATTATGAGCAAGATGGCGGAGTTTAGTAATATCAGATTCATTCCATGAATTTTTTACTGCGGTAAGTTCGGCAGGAATAGTTTCTATAAATAAGCCGGTAAGTTCCTTTTCATAGTTTTTATTACCCATGCTTAATTGCTCCATATACTGCAGGTCAATATATTTATACTGGTGAATGGCACCGTTGCTTTTTCCGTCGTTATTTGATGGTTCTACATAATTGAAACGCGTAAATTTATTTATCAGTGATAACAATTCTGTTTCATTGATAGGTTTGGATATGCAGGCATCCATTCCAAAACTGATGCACTTTTCTTTTTCGCCGGCAAGTGCATGAGCCGTCATTGCAATTATAGGTATTCGCGATTTTAATTTATTTCGTATCTGTACGGTAGCAGCGTATCCGTCCATCACAGGCATTTGAATATCCATTAACACCAGGTCATATTCTTTTTTATCGAGTTGAAGCAATGCTTCAGCACCGTTGCTCACCACATCAAACTTTAGTTTCCATTTATTGAACAAATATTTTATCAGACTTTGATTTAGTTCATTGTCTTCTGCAGCTAACACACGTACTCCCGCTACTTCGGGCATCTCTGCCGTCATTTTCTTTTCTGCATCTTGTAAACCGGGTATACCCGATGATACCTTGTAAGGCAACACAATGCTGAATTTACTTCCTTTACCCCGGTCGCTTTCCAATTGTATTTCGCCATGCTGCAGCACGACAAGATTCTTTACAATGGCCAGGCCTAAGCCGGTGCCTCCATATTTCCGGGTTACAAAATCTTCTGCCTGCTGAAACCGGTCAAAAATATGTTCTTGTTTATCTTTATCAATGCCTATTCCTGTGTCTATAACGGTAATGCCTAAACGAATTCCTTCTTCCTGAATACCCATGTTGGATACAGTTAGCGTGATGCCTCCCTGTTGAGTAAACTTTATTGCATTACTGATAAGATTAGCGAGTATTTGTGTCAGTCGCATCGAATCACCTTCGAGTATATCTGGTATAGAATCGTCAATATGTACGGTGAAGCTGAGTTTTTTTTCAATAATTTTTGAATGAAACAGTGTACCTGCCGCATATATTATATCTCTTAAACTGAATGGCGCTGATTCTATGCGCATCATGCCCGCTTCTATCTTGGAAAGGTCGAGAATATCATTAATGATGCCCAGCAAATTTTCTCCCGAACGGTTAATGGCATCAATATATTTATGCCGTTCATCATCCAGGTCAGCATCTTTCAGCAACGAAGTAAAACCCAATATAGCAGTAAGAGGAGTGCGAATTTCATGGCTCATATTTGCCAGGAAGTTATCTTTCACTTTTGCTGCATCGCGCAATTTTTTATCCTTTGTATTCAACTCGGTGATTAACTGGTTTTGCTTCTGCAGCACGGTTACTATCAGCCAAAATAATGCTGCACCCGCTACCAGCACCGACACAATCAAAATCGTTCCCATCGTTAAAGCTCTTTTCCCACTCTCTCTTATGGAAACATTAACGGAGGATAATAATTTTTGCCGGGAGTTTTCAATAATACTTGACACTGCTTTAATAGAATCATTCAGGATGACAGCACTATCCGAATTAATTAATTTTTCAGCTGCTTCTTTTCCGGATCCATATAATGTATCCAATACCCGTGTGCCAAACAAAAGTTTTTTGTGAACGAGCAGATCCAGTACGTCAATATATTTTACCGAAGTATCATCATCAGAGATTTTTTGCAGGTTATCTATGTTCGATTGTACTGCGGCAATCTTTAAGCTCATCCCTGCAAGATGTGAAGAATCTTTTGTATACAGCGTGCCGGTGATTTTGTTTTCTACAGAAGTGATATTGCCTTCCAGTTCTTTCAGGTCATTGCGCACCTTTAGTTCAGCAATTACTTTTTCATTCCCGCGGATGAGCAGGTTGATATTTTTTGAAGAAGTATATTGAATGAAAATGAGCAGGGCATTGCCTGCAACAAACATTGCAATGATAAAATAGATATATCTCTTGCGAAGCATTGAAGCACTTTTGGCTAACACCTAAGATTCTTTTCTGCCAGAGGCGGGAATCTTAATGTACTGTAATAAAAGATACGCCAGTATAAAAATACAGATTACTATTGCAATAGCCATCAGGGCTACTTTAAAAAAATCCACTCCCTCATCCAAAAATTGTACGGTGATATAAGTAAGCAGTAAGAGCAATAATGTGTTTACAAAAAATAATATGGTATAAATAATTTTCATTTGTATCCCACTTAAAGAATAACCCCGGTGAAGACCGGGGTTAAAAACCAAAAACTACCAATGAAAAAATGTTTCCTCTTTGCCCTTTTGTCGTTCTCAGGTACAAATCTGAGATATATTTTAATTCAGTACAAATTTCTATCGCCGAAAAGGCAAAAACTGTCGTTGGGTTTTTTTACAAAATAAATGTCAAATTACATTTATTCTTGAATTGAGTGCAAACCTGTATGCATCTGCCACGGGCAATGGTTTACCATTAATCACTATTGCACCCTCCTGCAGCGTATCTATCTTGCTTATTGCAATAATATAAGAACGATGAATACGTAAAAATTTCGAAGCAGGTAATCTTGCTTCTACAGACTTTAGCGTAGTATGAATGGCATAAAATTTTTGAAGCGTATGCAATTTTACATAATCCCCCATTGCTTCCGCATAAAGAATATCTTCAATATGCAGCCTGCGGATAATACTTGAATCCCTGATAAAAATAAATTCATCCCCGTCTGATTTCACTTCCATATTCCTGCTTACGAGTATCTCCCTTGCTTTCTCAATAGCCTGCACAAATCTTGGCGGCGTTACCGGTTTCAAAATATAATCCACTACATTCAGTTCAAAAGCCTCCAGCGCATGATCCTTGCGCGAAGTGGTAAATATGATCAGCGGTCCTTCTTTACCAAGATTACGGGTAAGCTCCAGGCCTGTCATTCCGGGCATTTGAATATCGAGCAAAAGCAGGTCAATCTTGTGCTTCAGCAGGTATTGATAGGCTTCATCTGCGGTAGCACATTCATCTGCTATCCCTACATCCTGAACATGATTTACAAGTTGCCGGAGGGTGGTGCGGGCTATTTTATTATCATCTACAATCAGGCAATTCATGCGGAAAATTAAAGAAATATTAAATGAAGGAAGAAATATCATTCGTTAATTTTTCATCCCCTTCTGTAAAAAAATTAATTGCTTTTATACGATCATATTGTAACGAGAACAAAAATTAATCTACCCTGACTTCCTGCAGACATAAATATAATTGCTTAGACCTTTTAAATAAAAAAACCATCAACTGTTATCTGAAGATGGTTTTTATCTTGCAATTAATACAATGAGGATAATGCGTGATCAACTTATAATACCCCACAACAATTATCCTTAAAACAATATATGAAAAACAGTCCGGTTAATTTTATTTATTGCTGTACTACCTGTGAGCGCAATGATTCAACCAATTTGGCTACACTCTGAAGTGCAGGATTGTTAAATGCTACACCCGCTTTACCGGCGCCAGCTACGAGATCCACTTCAAAAGCATTGAAGTCACTGTTATCTGCTTTTCCATTCATCCGTGGGTTTTGCGCAGGGTCATGAGCAGCCACCATGTTTTTTCCTCCATAGGTATAATCTTTTGCACCTGTTGCCAGAGCAACAAAGTCTGTAAGGTTCTTACTCAAAGCCTGGAAACCACTTAAATTGCCTGAACCTACCTCGGAAAGCAACGTAGTGAAATGATCATTGATAGCTGTGTCTCCCGCAATAACGAAAATAGTACTGTCAATAACATTGCGAATCAACAAACGACCAGATTCTATCATCGTTCCTGCGGATGCAGCAGGGTCTTGAACCATTGTTGTTCCTCCAAGCGAATCATACAAAGTGGGCTTTGGAGGTGTAGTATGGTCTTTCTTTTTGCATGATACAATGACCAATGATGCTAAGGCAATCAGTAGAGCCGAAAATACGAGTTTTGTTTTCATATACTTGATTTAGTGTTTAAAAAAATTTTTTTAAATAGCTGGATACTTTATAAGTAAATGATGATGTCATAGGGCAGCTACCCTGCAGTTGAGATGCGGTTGGAATAAATCTTTTTGCATAAGGATAATTAAAATCTGCTGCAAATCTTGAAGCAATATCATTACCATTAGCTATCATTGGCGAAAAAGTAAAGACTGCTATTTCTGTACCCGGATTCACCAACACATGATCCACACCCTGCTGCCGGTACAGCCACGCAGTAATTTTTCCTGCATCGCTTTTTGAAATGGATTGATGAATGTCAATACGTGCCATTATGCGCGTATTCTTATCCACACGAGGCCGGGTAACCCAGTAAATGTGAACAACAAGAACAGCTGTCAGAAACAAAAAAGTTAAGAATGATATTTTCAATATTTTTATAAGCCCGCTTTTTTTCATAAAAAAGATCTTAACTATTTACGAAAAAAAAAGAAGCACGGATTTTTTATCGTAAAGCAAAACTCTTTATATCAAAAAACCGGTAAATGCAAATAATGCCAACTGCATCTTTCAATACTTTTTGTTGCAAAGCGATGATGAATAGAACGATTGCTAACGTTAATGCGCAAACGAAAATGCCCCGGATAAACCGAAGCATTTACTTAAATCTTTATTGATAAAAATTGATAAGTTAAGACTATTGGGCAGTCTGCTGTTTTGCTGCAATTTTTTGTAACAAACCAGGTAATGCACCGGCAATAGCACCCGTAACGGAGGGTGGCAATCCAAATTTACTGGTAAGGCTACTAACCAGGCCGCCTTCTACTGCGCTGGTAAGGGCTCCGCCGCCGGCCACGCTGCTTTCTACTTTATTCAGAAGACCGCCAAGCATGCCGCCAATACCGCTGCCGCCACCTTGCGATTGGGTAGCATTTGTAAGATGAGTGGCAATTTCTTTGTGAATAGCATCCGCCTGTTCTGGTGTTAAATTGGCTTGCAAGTCCGGATGATTTCCCAAATGGTCTTTTACCATTTTCAAAATGTCGTCAAACATGGTTAACTGTTTTAAAAATTATTAATACCTGAAAGTATGCTTTTTTTATTAAATTAATAGATTATTATAAAAATAAAACAAGGGGGTATAACCCTCTGCCGGCAATGGATCATTTAATTAGTATCTCCCACTTTAAGCAACTGCTGTTTATAGGCTTTTTCTGATTGTCGCTATTAATTTGATGCTGCCACCGTGTAATAATGCCCCTTACCTGAGCGTTTAAAGAATAATTTAACCCAATATCATGAAGAAATTCATTTATATTTTGAGCGGAGCTTTACTATTAAGTTCATGCAGCTCTACCAACCTGGTATTTATTAGTGTAAAAGAACCCGCACCTGTTACTGTTCCCGACTATGTCAAATCTATTGCTATCATAAACAGAACTATGCCTTCTGATAAAACAAAAACGCTGAACAAAATACATCAGGTGCTTTCATTGGAAAGCGAAAACCTGGTACGCGAAGGGAGCGATGCAAGCGTAAATGGTCTAATAGATGAACTAGCGAACAACAATAGATTCACCAATATTGTACGCGTGGACTCAACCGATGTAACATCTTTTGGCGCAGGTGTTTTTCCCTCGCCGCTGGATTGGGACCAAGTAGATAAAATTTGTCGTGAAACCAATACAGATGCACTTTTTTCTCTTGAACTTTTTGATACGGAATCAAAATTAAATTATGCTGCAACCCCCACCAGCATCAATACAGGCTTGGGCAATATTCCCGCACTTGAGCATCATGTAAACATGAATACTTTAGTAAAAACTGGGTGGCGAATGTACGATCCTTCCAGCAGAACAATACTTGATGAATCAGTTATTTCAAAGGACATGATGTTTTCAGGAAATGATATTAATCCTCTTGCTGCAGCACAGGCAGTAATAGGCAAGAAGGAAGCAGTAAAGCAAGTAGGTAATGCCGCTGGCCATTTATACGCCAATAAAATTGATCCATATTGGATACGGGTACACCGGGAATATTTTGTTCGTGGAAAAAGCGGTGCTTTTGCAATTGCCAAAAGAAAAGCGCAAACCGGTAACTGGAATGAAGCGGCAGATATTTGGATGCAGCAAACAAAAAGCCCCAACCGGAAAACCGCAGGGCGTGCTTGTTATAATATGGCCATCATTAACGAAATAAATGGTAATGTAGATGCGGCAATGTCGTGGGCGCAGAAGGCTTATGAAAATTATCGCATCAGGCTTGGATTGGATTATACAAATATTCTCCGCCATCGCAAAGCAGATGAAGAATTGCTGACTGCTCAAAATGCGAAATAGAATTATCTTAAATGCTCAATGTTAGGTTTTAAATGAAGCCTTATTCGCACACCATTTAAAACTCAAAATAGTTTTTCATTCTATACGTAAGGATTCAACTGGATTTGACATTGCTGTTTTGACAGTTTGCGCACAAATCAATAATGCGGTTATCAATCCCAAACAAACAACTGATACAATAAACGGCGAAGCGGTAATATCAACCCTGTACGTATAATTCTGTAACCAATTATTCATGATAATAAATGCCAGCGGGCAAGCAATTATTCCTCCAATTAATATCATGAATAAAAATTCCTTTATAAATAGTATAATAATGCCTGCAACTGACGAACCCAATACTTTTCTTATGCCAATTTCTTTAGTGCGCTTTTGTATACTTAGTGAAACGAGTCCTACTACTCCCAATAAAGCAATAGTTACCGACAATAGCACCGAAAGAAACGAAGCTCTACGAAATTGAAGTTCTGTGGTATATAATCGTTTCAAATTATCATCCATGAATTGATAAGCAAAAGGTGCATCGGGTAATAAAGCAGTCCATTTCTTTTGTAAAGCACTGATGGTTTCGTGCATATTCCCAGGTTTAACCCTTAATGACAAATACCTGTATTGATTTGTGAACCGTATATTAATAAATGTTATCAATGGAATATTATCCTGCATGCTTCCAAAATGAAAGTCTTTTGTTACGCCTGCTATCGTAAAGATTCTATTACCGAAATAGGTAATTCTTACCGGCTGATTGATTGCTTCATTGGGATTTTTCCAACCCATTAGCCGGGCAAAAGTTTGATTAATGACAATTTTTGATGAGTCAAAACTTCCATCCTTATTAAAAAATGTTCCACTGATTAAAGGTATTTTATAAGTCTCTGCATATTTATCGTCCACCGTTAACACATCCGTCGAAATGGCTTTCGATGAATCTTCGCCCAACTTGTAGGTAAGGGATGCATCACCATTGTTGCCGTCTGGTATTTCATAAGACATCGTAACATTTTGAACTTGCGGCACGGAGGCAAATTCATTTCTTATTGTTTCCATGTGAACACGTCCCTTCGGTGTCCAGTCGCGGGGCACCGGAACGGTAACAACATAGTCTTTATCGTAACCGATATCTTTGCCGAAGAAATAATTTATTTGTTGTGAAATGATGATGCTGCCTGTTAAAACGATTGCGGCAATACAAAACTGCAGTCCCACCAATAGTTTTCGTAAGAGAATATTGTCCCCTACCGAAGACAGTTTACCTTTTATGGCTTCCGATGATTTTAATGATGACAAAATCAACGCGGGATAAATACCTGCCAGCAAACCTATGAACAGCACAAACATAAAAGGAACCGCGTAGATATAAGCCGGAAAATTAAATAGCGATGTAATGTCAGCGCCCAAAATGGCATTCATATATGGCCGGGCAACTTCATAGATCCCCAACGAAATCAATGTGGAAAAGACTGCTATCAATAGCGATTCGAATAAAAATTGTTGGATCAATTCTCTTCTCATTCCTCCCAATACTTTGCGTACACCAATCTCCTTCATTCGCGAAGAAGCTTTACTGATAGAGATATTTATGAAATTAATTACGGCCATCAACAAAATGAATGCAGCGATAAAAGAAAGTGTATAAAGAGTTCTCTTTACAAGAGCGTTATTTGCATCAAGATAATATCTGTTAAGAGAAACCAATAAAGGGTGCATTTGATCGCTTATCCCGAATGGCGTATTGTTTTTCACAAGATCGGTCATTGGCTTTTCCAATTCTGCAGGTGATATGCCTTTCTGTAATTCAACATATCCTACTATCCATGGGTTCTGCCAGCTATCAATCTGCCTTCCAAAATAGCTGTCGTTGGAAGCAGGAAGGAATATATCGTTAAGGTTATTACTATTAATAGATGTAATTGAGTTCAACGGCATGTTCTTCAAAACAGCAGTCACCATAAAGTCGTGCTTTGCACCAGAAAAATTCTCAATAGTTAATGTTTGCCCGACAACATTTGTTTTACCAAAATATTTTTTGGCGATAGGTTCAGTTATCACCGCAGTGAACGGCTCTTTCAGTGCGGTTTCAGGATTTCCATATAAAACAGGGAATCCATACATTTCAAAAAATGTGCTGTCATTAATCTGGATGTTTTCGCGAAAATGCTTATCACCTTTTGATACATTTCCTGTAATGCCATCCCAGCGGTAATAATTGGCTACCAGTCCGGGATATCGCTCCCGCAGTGCTTTTGCAAGATTACCTACCGTTGTAAGATCGTAAGTGCCGCTTTGCCCCCAACTACTTTGAATAATATATTGGCGATCGATGTTTTTTAAATTCTTATTTACACCGAGGCAATCCCAAATATATGCACCAACCAACAAAGCAAATGCAACACCAACAGCCAAACCAAAAATATTTAATGAAGAATGAAAACGGTTTCTGGTAATATTTCTCCAGGCAGTTTTGAAATAATTTTTGAACATAAAAGATAATTTCTGATGTATGATTTAATTATGTCTGATTTATTTCAATTTCTCATTTTCAAATTCGATCATTCCGTTCTCAAACTCTTCACCGGATTCGCCATCGCCGCTTTGATGGATTGAAAACTTACGGTGATTAATGCAATTAATAAAGCAACAGTTCCTGCCAATGCAAAAACCCACCAGGCAATATTTATCCGGTAAGCATAATCCTGCAGCCATTTATTCATTGCCCAAAACGTTACAGGAATTGAAATGATAAATGCAATGAGCACAAGCGATAAAAATTCTTTGGATACCAGCACTAAAACATTGTGAACAGAAGCACCCAACACTTTGCGAATGCCAATCTCTTTGGTGCGTTGCTCAATTACAAATGCGGATAAACCAAATAAACCAAGCGTTGCAATAATGATGGCGAGGATTGCAAATGCAGAAAATATTTGTTGGGTTCTTAATTCGCTTGCATATAATGCCGCAAATTTTTCATCGAGAAAATTATAACTTAATGGGCCTTGCGGATTAAATGAATTCCATTTTGTTTTCAAATCATTTAAAAAACCTGTTACATCTGCAGTTTTTATTTTGATAATGAGACCGCCATAATTATTTCCCAGCAACATCATTAACGGGGCAATCTTTTGCTTGGCTGATGCATAATTAAAATCATTCATCACACCAATTATTTTAAATGGCAGTTGACCTGAGCGCACAATGGTTTTTCCAATCGGGTTTGTATTGTTCCATCCTAATTCACGCACTGCTGCTTCATTAATGACTGCGGCTGCACTGTCTGAGCCAAAATCTTTTGAAAAATACCTTCCTTCTTTTATGTTGATCCCAAGCGTTTTTAGATAATCATCATCTACATGATAAATATTCATGTGAATTTCCGTGCCGTTGCCATTTTCATTTACAGGATACACTTCTGTGCCATCCATAAAAACATCTCCTGGAACGGATCTTGATATGCTTGCAGTAACAACACGATTATCCTGTAAAATGCTTTGCTTAAATGCATCCTGGCTTTTACCGATCAATCTTGCATCCGGCAAAAACAAAACCTGTTCTTTATCGTAGCCCAATTTTTTATTTTGCATATAGTGCAATTGCTGGTAAACGATAATGGTGGAAATAATCAGCGCAGTAGAAACAAAAAACTGGAAAATAATTAAACCATTTCGCAATAAACTTTTATTGCGTCCGGCTACTGCTGAACCTTTTAAAACTTTTATCGGATTGAAAGATGATAAAAAGAATGATGGATAAATGCCGGCAACAATGCCAACAAAAAATATTAATGCAATCAATGTAAGTATAAATTTATAATTCAGCAAATAACCAGCACTTATTTCTTTGCCTGAAACCTGGTTAAAATATGGAAGCAATACAAAGATTAACATAATGGCAAGCAGCATAGCGCAAAAGCTCATCAGCACGGATTCTGATAAAAACTGTTTTATTAATTGAAGTTTTGCAGAACCCATTACTTTTCTTACGCCCACCTCTTTTGCTCTTTTTACAGAACGTGCAATAGAAAGATTGGTAAAGTTTACACAGGCAAGCAATAAAATAAATATGGCCAGTGCAGAAAAAATATAAACGTATTGAATATCGCCATTGGGTTCAATTTCATATTTTCCGTGCGAGTAAAGATGAATATCAATAAGCGGTTGCAAAGTAAAAACAAACGTTTTTACTGATTTACGTGCTTCGGCTAAACTTACACCCATATCGTGCTGTATTTCGGGTACAACATATTTTGCAACCAATTGCGGAAATTTTGCCTGCAATTTTTTTGGGTCAGCATTTTTATCCAATAATAAATAAGTGTATTCACCAAGGTTACTCCATGTTGGTTTTGTTACATGCCATGTTGTAATACTTAAAAATGCATCAAAATGAAAATGCGAATTGTCCGGTACTTTATCAAACACGCCTGTTACTTTATACAAAGCATTATGCAAGCCAATAGTTAAAGATTTACCAACCGGATTCGCATCGCCAAAATATTTTTTGGCAAAGGCTTTTGAAATAACCACACTGTTCGGTTGCACCAGTGCATCTTTATTGTTTCCTTCAATTAAAGGAATAGAAAACATTTGCAAAAAATTAGAATCGGCAAATGCCAGCTTATCTTCTTTAAATTGTTTATCATTATACTTTACAAAATCAGTTGCGGGTGATAAACGGGTAAAATCCTTTATTTCAGGAAAAGCATCTTTCATTCCCGTTCCAACAGCATAATCTACATCCGGATAAACTGCTACATCGCCATTGCCGGTAACCGATAATTGTACACGGTAAATGTCTTTCGCATTAGCGGGATAACGATCGTAACTCAATTCATTAAAAACAAAAATTGAAATGAACACAAAGCACGTTAGTCCAATTGCCAAACCAATAATATTGATGAAAGAAAAAGTTTTGTTCTTCATCAAATTGCGCCATGCGATTTTGAAATAATTTTTAAACATAAAAGATGATTTCTGATGTATGATTTTATGATGCCTGATTTATTATTTTCAAATTTTCATCCCGCAACTGCAGGATGAAAATTAAACTACTCAGTTCTCAAACTCTTCACCGGATTCGCCATCGCCGCTCTGATGGCCTGAAAACTTACGGTAATCAATGTTATTATTAACGCACCTAATCCTGATATTATAAAAACCCACCACGAAATATGCGTTCTGTAATCGTATTGATTAAGCCAATGATGTAAATAATACCATGCCAATGGAATTGCAATAAAACAGGAAACAATTACCAACAATGCAAACTCCCTGGATAACATCTGCCACAAATTATAGGTGGATGCGCCTAATACTTTGCGCACCCCGATTTCTTTTTTGCGCTGCTCTGCAACAAACGAGGCTAACCCGAATAAACCAAGACATGAAATGAAAATAGCGAGTATGGTAAAGAACGTTGCCAGGTTACCGATTCGTTGTTCATCTGCAAATTTTTTGGCATAATCTTCATCATTAAATGTGTAATCGAAAGGCGCACCAGGATTATATTTTTTAAAAACAGTTTCAATTTTACTTAATGCATCTTTTACAGGTACATTTTGTTTTATAGCAATTGTTATAATGTTGACAAAATTTGGATCATATAAAAAAACAGTTGGGGTAACAGGTTTGTAAGGCGATTCCATGATCATATCTTTTATTACACCAATAACATGAAAATTTTTATCGTTGAATTGAATGGTTTGCCCAACAATATCCTGTTTCATGTTTACTTGCTTTACCGCAGATTCATTTAATATCATTGCCAGGCTATCTGTTGCAAACGCTTTTGAAAAATCTCTTCCTTCTTTTAATTGCCATCCGATGGTTTTACCAAAATTATCAGACACCCAAACTATTCCAAACGAGGGTAATGAATTAGGATCTTTTCCCTGCCAGTTAAAACCTATTTGATTAGACCAAAGATTTGTAGTAGGGCTTGATGAGGTTGCCATATCCTCCACCATACCTGTTTTGATAAGATCATTTCGCAGTGCAACAGTATGTCCATTTAAATCGGGTGTTGACAATATCATGCTTATTAATCCTTCATTCCGGTAATTCACCGGCCTGTTTTTTGCAAATTGAATTTGTTTAAAAACAATGATGGTGCCGATGATCAATGCAATAGAAAAAGTAAATTGTATAATCACTAAAATTTTTCGCGGAAGCGATGCATATTTTCCAACCCGAAATGTTCCTTTTAAAACTTTTATAGGCTCAAACCTTGATAAGTATATTGCCGGGTAGCTGCCAGAAATTAATCCGGTGACTAAAGTAAATGCCAGGGCAATTAACCAAAACAAACCACTACTCCACGGTAATTCAATGTGTTTATCCGCAAGATTATTAAACAGCGGCATCAGGAGTATTACAAAAATTATAGCAAATACAAACGAAACAAGCGCTACCAAAACAGATTCGCTTAAAAATTGCCTTATCAATTGTGCGCGCAATGAGCCTACAGCCTTGCGAATGCCTACTTCTTTTGCGCGCTTCTCGCTGCGGGCCGTAGAAAGGTTCATAAAGTTGATACAGGCAAGCAGTAATACAAACACACCGATAATTAAAAACAACCAGATAAATTGTATGCGGCCACCAGCTATCTTTCCATCTTTAAAATCGCTGTACAGGTGCCATTTATCCATGGGGAAAAGATGTGTCTGTTCTTTGCCTTCGGACTTTTCAATTTTATGCACCATCACCACATCTTTTATCTTTTGCGTTTCTTTATCCATGTTTATATTATCGGCCACCTGTGCAAACGCCTGCCATGAATGATTGTTCCATTGTGTGGCTGCATCTTTCAGCCATTGTTCGGTAGTGATATATTTTTTCCAGGGCAAAAAATATTTTGAATCATATAATGTGCTGTTGTGCGGAAAGTCATTAAACACACCGGCGACATTATAATTTTCTTTGTTATCAAGCCGGATTGTTTTATTGATGGGGTTTGCATTGCCAAATAAAATTTTTGCAAGCGAGGCATTTATCAAAATGGATGAAGGGTCATTCAGAGCATGGATATTCCCCTGTATCATTTTAAAAGAAAACATCGAAGGAAAATTTGATTCAACCCACATTCCCTGTTCTGAAATTTTTTTCTCACCCACTACAAGTACATGGCCAAAGTTCCACGATGCCATTGACACATTTTTAAAATCGCTTCCATACTTGCTGCGCAGTTCATCGCCAATGGGCATACATACAGCAGGCATTGTTTCCATCGTACCATCATTATGAATGAAAGTGGTCATCACCTGTGCAAGTTGTTCATGATTGGCAAAAGATTTATCGTAAGTGGTTTCATCCCAAATCCAAAAGGCAATCAGCATCGCCACCGCCATGCCAGCCGCAAGGCCAAGGATATTGATGATTGAGTAAATCTTGTTTTTGAGAATGTTTCGCCATGCAGTTTTAAAATAATTTTTAAACATTGCCTGAAATGGGATTTATGTAATTTAAGATTTTGTTGATTTATTTTTTTCTGAATCATGTTAATCTCATAAATCTGATTAATCATGGTTCAGACTTTTTTATTCC
>Ga0157370_10001903_pt1 | contig 25700 bp, 41 predicted proteins | sample C35metaG_FD_113463 | JGI IMG/M metagenome (GOLD analysis project Ga0157370, IMG submission 113463) | Corn rhizosphere microbial communities from Kellogg Biological Station, Michigan, USA - C3-5 metaG | ecosystem: Host-associated > Plants > Roots > Rhizosphere > Soil | place: USA: Michigan...
AGTCGTACGCCGTGACCGTCGCCGAGTCGTACGCCGTGACCGTCGCCGAGTCGTACGCCGTGACCGTCGCCGAGTCGTACGCCGTGACCGTCGCCGAGTCGTACGCCCTGACCGTCGCCGAGCCGGACGCCGTGACCGTCGCCGAGCCGTACGCCGTGACCGTCGCCGAGCCGTACGCCCTGACCGTCGCCGAGCCGTACGCATCCACGTACTTGCCGTTTTCGCCGTCGATGGTCAGCCAGACTCCAGCCGGCGAAATGATGATGATCTCCGAAACGCTCTCATCCGCGAGGGCCGCGTCGAGCTCGGACTGGGTTGTTACCTTCATGAAGGCTTCCTTTCGTGGTGCGCTTTTGCACCGAGGTAGAGGACGGTCACCATGACGGCGAAACCGGCGAGGATGGGGAGCGCGGGCCACACGAACAGGCAGCCGGCGAGAACGGTCAGGAAACCGATTGGGAAGGCGACGTGGAATGCGAGGTTCATCCCGCATCCTCCACGTGTTCTGTTTTGCAGCGCGGGCATTCCCACGTCAGCTCGGTGAGTGATAGTTCCGGGTCGTAGTACAGTTCGGCTTCGTCGTGGTGGCCGCATGATGGGCAGGTGCGCTCCCGGTAGAAGACCTGCTCCCGTTGGCCTGACGAGATCACCGCGACCACACCCATGCCGCTGTGAGGCCGAACGGGACCGCGATGATGACGATGTGGAAGATGACTTCCCGCCATGACATGAACGGTTCACGTCTGCGCTGGTGACGTGCGACCGGGCGAACCTCAACCAGCGCCCGGTACGTTTCGGGGCACTCGCACTGACCAACGCCGTCCCACCTGTCGAGCTGGGACAGGTCGGTGCCGGGGCGGATGTAGGTTGCGCGGCGGGTCATGACTCGACCCCGAACTCAGCGAATAGTGCACGCAACTGCTTGCCCGTGTATCGGTGGTCGTAATAGCCGCCGTCACCCGTGTTGTCTGAGCGGATGCGGTCGAGAATCCGCCTGGCAGTCTCGGCTGCCGGTTCGAGCTTGGTGAATGGAAGCAAGGAGCGGTAGATGCCTGACATGTCGTCCGCGTCGAACGAGACCGCCACTGAACCGTCACCGTTGTTGATCCATTCGCCGTTCTTGTGGAGCGTCCACATACCCCCGTGCTGGTCGGCGTAAATCCCCGGATCTTCCGGCAGCTTCGGCTTGGCCTTCTCGATGACGGTGAGCGTGAAGCCCTCGCGCTCAAGCACCTCGATGGGCATGTCGAAGGTGACGCACGGCACGACCAACCGAGATGTGATCTCGGACACCTTTAGCCGCCCACGAATCACCGTCTCGCCCCCGACCGCTTCCACAAGGTCGCCTTCGTTGAACTCGGCCCCGTTCATGCGAGCGCCCAAACCGTTGACGCGCGACCCGACACTGTGGGGCGCACCTCATCAGACGCAACCAGCACACCCTTCTTCGCCAAATCACTTCGGCGCTTGCGAGGCGAATCAGGGTGCGTGTCATAACCGAAGAACTGCCGGTAAGCGCGCGACAACTCCTCATCCGTCATGCCACCCAAACGGGCGAACAGGAAATGCACCTGCTCTTCCACGGCAGCTCGGGTCGTGTTCGAGTCCGCCGCATCATGTGACGTTTGCGGATCGGACAAGCGCGCTCTTGCCGTGTCATCTGGCAGAATGGTTCGTGTAGACATTTGCTTTCCCTTCCGACCCCCGACTTGCACTCGGGGGCCGTTTGTTTTGTGGTGTTAGGACTGATCTGAGCCAGCGAGGATGTCGGTGATGGCGGATAGCTGCGCGATCGAGATGTCCCGTGCGTTGCGTAGCTCGACACCGAGGGCACGAAGCGTGGCCAGTAGTGCGGTTCGCGCCTCCCGGTCCGCCCACTCATCGGGCCTGTAAATCGCCCCGCCGATGTAGCCGCCCGCATCCTCTGCGCCGCTCTCCGCGAAGAACTTCCGCTCCCGCCCGTACTGCTCGATGTAGACGAACTTGCGACCGACGCGGGAGATAACCGTCGAGAACGGCTCGCCCACGCGGTTCGGCGTGGTCACTATGACTTCCTGCCCCAGCGTGTATTTCGCCATTCGGCATGCCCTTCTCTCTCTGTTGTTGTTGGTGGTTGACGCCTGGCCGGTGAGATTTGCTTGCCCCACCCATGTAGGTGAGATGAGCCCGACCAGGCTTGTGCCAGCGGGAGGATTCGGACCTCCACAACCCCTTACGGCTCGCTGGCTGCGGTGTTAGAAGCCGCTTGTGTAGGTGAACCCAGCGGCGTACTTGCCGATGTCGATTCCCCAGACGTTCGCGCTCTGCTTTCGCGCCTTCTCTTCTTCCGCCTTGAGCAGCTTCCTCAGCTCCCGCGATTCCTCGACGGTCAGCGACTGCTTGACGTTGACCGTGATCTTCTTCGACGCCGACGAAACCTCGGCGACGGTCTCTTCCTTGGTGCGGATGATCTTTGCCATGTGGCATTCCCTTCTGTTGTGCGAATCTCGCGTGCCAGTGCGCCGATCTGTGAGCGCACGCCCTGGCTGGTCAGCCCGTCCTAGTCACCCGCGGCCCCTCTAGACCCGACATGTGACCGTGTAGCAGCGCGACCGGACATGAAGCCCATGAGGAAGTCGCGCCCCCGTAAATAACTGACCCGTGATGTTGCTTGCACCCCGAGCAGTTCGCCCCCGCATTGCCGGGCGAACCACCAGCCGAAGCTTGTGGGGTGTGTACTGCACGCTGTGGAGTTCTCAAAGAGCAGTCGCCCCCTTCCGTGTGGACCGGGGCCGTGGTGCGAATCGACGTGTTTTGGGTACGCCGATTAGTGCTGGGGTGACCGGACTGTGAGGGTCACCGCAGCTGGGGTGTGTTAGTAGTGCGCGCCTGTGCTGTAATCCGGCTGGGGGGTGCCGTCCAGGGAAGCGCCGAACTGCGCGCCACGGTCGCGGACAAGCTGCACGAACGGCTCGAAGTCTGCGAAGAAATACTCATTGCCCCATGCGGGGATCGACTGGTATTTGCCGATCCAGCGCATGACCTGCTCCATATGTGGCGCGTCGGGGTGTTCCACGATGAGACTTTCCGTCATCTCCGCACCTCGATTGCGAGCCTGACCAGCAAGAGCGCGCATGCGCCGCTCGGGTGAACCGGTCATGCCGATCTTCACTACGCGGTCGGAGAATGCGACGATGTAGACGTGAGTCGGGGCGCTCATCGTTCCTCCCGCGAGTAGGGGAGTGTTTCGAGCCAGGCGTTCAGCTCGGCTGCGAGGATGAGGCGTTTGCGGCCCGAGTAGCGGGCGGTCAGCTTCTCGTCTTTGATGGCCTGTTCAAGTGTCGGCACGGAGAGGCCAACAGCGGCGGCGGCATCCTTGATCGGATACGCGAGCGGGGCCTGGGTGGGGGAGGCCATCAGCCTTCAACCCCTACGCGGTTCTTCGCCCGCTTGGTCAGTTCGTAGTCGGGGACTCCCAAGAATCTGCCGATGGCTTCAAGCTCTTCCACGTAGAAAGGGCGCGTGCCTTCGAGCCTTCTGTAGAGTGTCGATGCGGAAATGCCGGTGCCGGCAGATAGCTTCTGAATGGAAACCCTCTGCCGGCCCAGCTCTGCGCGAATCTCAGCAGCGAGGCTGATTCTTCTTAGGGGGCGGTGTTGACTCATGTAAGTCAGTATGACCGGTATAGGTCAACTTTGCAAGTCTTTATGAAAATTGACCTATATGTGTCAGGATGTGTGCATGCCTAAAGGGACGAACACCGCGCCCGGCCCACTGACCGAGGCGATAGCTGACATCATCAACGCCCGCATGGGCGAGCTACGCACCAACAAGTCGAGGGTCGCCGCCGCAACCGGCATCCCCCGAACCACACTGGGCCACATCATCGATGGCACCGCCGTCTACGACGTCGAGCAGCTAGACAAGGTGTGCCAGGCGTTGGGCCTCGAGATCGAGGACGTTCTGAAGCTGGGAGCGGACAGGACGCAGCACCGGGTCATTGACTCAGGCGTTCATCCCATCACCCGGTAGATCGGGAGGCTGCCCAGCCACGTCTCGATGTCGGTTCTGAGGACAATGGCGGTGCCGTTGATGGCCCGCGCAATCAATCGCCCCTCCTGGATCGCGAGGACCACCGTTGACTTGTCAACCGAAGCCACTTCGGCTGTTTCTTTGATGGTGTATGCGACCTTGCTCAAATCGTGCCCCCGTTAGGTATCTGACTTATGTTCGTCATTCCGTTGCTATGACCATAAGCGAAGCCACAGACAACGAAAGACCCGCCCGGCGTGACCGTGAAGGCCAGCCGGGCGGGTGAGTTCCGCGTCATTTCGCGGATGAGAGATGTTATTCTGTCGGGGTTAATGGGGACATCCGGAACTTGTTGACGTGCCCCGTAGTGGGGGTCAGTGAGCTTCAATCATTAGTGCAGACATGCGCTTCATCGCGTCTTGCAATTGCGCATGGTTTCCCCGCGACTTGTAGCCACGCGTCACCGACACAACGGAATGCCCCACGATTTCCTGAATGATCGCCTCGGGGACTTCCGCCTGATAGAGCAGGTCAACGGTCGTATGACGGGCATCATGCAATCGCGCATCCTGCACGCCGGCCAACTTCAACACGTCATGCCATGCGGCGTTGTCGCGGGACGGGTCGATGGGGGAGCCGTTCGGTTGCGTCCACACCAGCTTGTGCGGGTTGTCCTCCTGCACTGATTGTTTCTGCCGGGCCTCGAGGATCCCGTAGAGTGGCTGCACGAGGGGGATGAGGCGCACGCTCCGGTGCGACTTGGGGCGCGACCACCACAGGCCGCCCGTGATGTGCTTGTGCTCCCAGTCGGCGGGCGCATCAATACGGCGCTTCGGGCACTCGGCGGCGCGTTTCCGGTTGCATGTGCCACCGCACCCGTGCTGCCACGCCACCCGCTGTAACTGCCACGACAGGTCGATGGTGCCGTTCAGGAAGTCAACGCGGTCCCACGTCAGGCCGAGCAGTTCACCCTGTCGCGCTCCTGTCAGCAGGGCAGCAGCCCAGCGCGACCTCAAGCGGTCAACAGCGAGCGGGGGAGGCCACCCGGAGACAGCCTGAAGCACTTTTATCCCGTCATCGGCGGAGAGTACGGTTAGCTCCGTTTTCTTCGTCCTGGGGCGGTTTACGAGGTCGGTGACGATGCGCGTCACCTTGCCCTCCCGGTAGGCGGCTTTGAGCCCGAGCGCGAGAACCTGGTAGGTGAGCGCGGCGGATCGCGAGCTGAGCCCCTTTTCGGTCACGTACTTGATGCATGTGCGCACGTCATCGGGGGTGAGCTTCTTCAGCTGCTTCCTGCCAATCGACGGCACGATGTACTGCTCAACGGTCGTCCGGTAGCTCGCGGCAGTCTTCGGGCGTGCTTCTGGGCCTGCAACGTCTCGCAGCCATTTGCGCATCCATGTGGCGACGTTCAGGGTCGCCGTTTCGATGTCGCCGCCGTTCTTGTCCCGTTCCCGTCGAAGCTCAATCAACTTCGCCTTCGCGGCGGCTTCCTGCTGCTTCCCGGTGCCCTTCGCTGGCACGGTCCGGGTGACGCGGCGTTGTTTCCCGTCCGGAGACGGAAGTGAAAGGGTGGCGCACCATCGCTGGTCCGAGGCGCGGAAGTACACGCTGCCGTCGCCGTTTGAGCGCTTGACCATCAGTCGCCTTTCCGCGCAGGAAGACGCGGGGACCATTTCGCGTCCCCGCGCCTGCTCTTTGCAATGTTCAATTGATTCCCCCATCGGGCGAGGGGAGTCCCGAAAACTCCCCTACATTCTTCTGCCATGGGCGGACCATGCCGCCCCGTTAATCACTCCCGTGTGGATCGGTCTTCTGAATGAGCGTCGGGTACACTTCATGCTGTCACTTCCTTATCTGTCGTTTGGTTGTGGCTGAGGGCTTCGGAGTTTGCAGACTCCGGGCCCTCGTTTTTGTTACTGCTGGACGGTCAGTTCCCGCCACTGTTCGCGGAGGCGTTTGAACTCAGCGGCGTGCGCCGTTGCTTCCTCCACGAAACCTTCAGCGAGGAGGGTGGCGCAAGTGCCGGCGAGTCGTTCTGCCCGGCCCCATAGACCGTCCAGCTTCTCGCCGCGGGCCTTTGCTGCCTCCCACTCGGCTTCCTGTTCCTTCGTCATAGCGACACTGTATAGCTATAGCAACACAAATAGCAACGCCCATTGGCTTACACAAGTCATGGTTGGTAGTAGAAACCGCGTAATAACGCGGAAGTCCCGTATTTGTGCGGCCCAAAATGGGGCAAGCAACTGACTCTTAATCAGTGGGTTCCGGGTTCAAGTCCCGGGGGGTGCACCCTGAAACATTGGGAAGCAAGGTCAGGCGATCAAGGCCCCATAGCAACCCCCACAGCAACCGTGCCCGATATGGTGGTCGAATGGTGCAGTCAGAGTTGTCCAACGCCGCGGTAGCCGGGATCTTCGACACGCGGCGGCGAGACATGGGGATGATCTACGCCGAGCTTGCCGCGCTCACCCGCATGAGCCCCAGGTCGCTGATGCGCTATCTGTCAGCCGAGCGCGAGATGGACATTGGGCAGGCAATGGTCATTGCCGAAGCCCTGAAGCTCGACATGGCGGAAGTGATTCGGCAGCTAAACAACTAGCAGCAACCGGCGTACACTCCCCGTCATGGTTGACCCGACTTCCATTGACCCGCCGTCTTGCCCGTCATGTTTGCGCCGGTGTGAGGCGGCGGGTTCTGTTGAGCGCCCTTTCTGGTTCTGTCCGTGGTGCAAGGTGGCTGTGCTGCACCGTTGACCTGTACGCATAAGCGTCTATACGATTGTCGCGACATATGGCATGATTGAACCATGACAGATAAGAGCGAGCGTCCCTGGGAGCCGGGCTTCTACACGGACGCGACAAATGGCGACGTGTGGATTCTCCGCATTGTCGATGGGCAGGAAAAGTGGCGATGGGTGAACGGCAATCGTTGGTCGTTCGTCCCGCGTGACTCGCTCGTGAAATCCCCGAGCCAGTTCGGGTTTATCCAGTGAGCCCGCGAACCCCCATGAAGGTGCGCGGCATCCGTATCCCGGAGCCCGTGTGGCGGGCCGCCATGCAAACGTCAATAGACCGCGGCGAGATCCTGTCCGAAGAGATCCGCAAGTTCCTGGAACGATACGCGAGGAAGGGTGCGAAGTGAGCGACATGACCGAGTGGTACGAATATGGCTACAGGCTGGAAGATGGGACCGAGGTTTGGGCGGGCGACTATGGCACGGACGGATCATGGACGGCGCATGACCCGAAGCGCGGCATCCAAGCGATCGATATGTTCGACGGGCGCGAGGTGGAGGCCATCTATCGAGAGCTGGACCGGTCGGGTGTCGCGGGTGTTGCGATCCGGCGCAAGGTGACGCGCATCGAAGGCCCAACTGAGACGGTCACACAGGCCGATCGCGGCACGTGCGCCGCTTGCGGTGAACGACCGTATGGGCACGACAACTTCGAGTGCGACGGACCGGGGCACGAGAAGGCGCGGTTGCTGCACTAACGACGAATAGCCCCGCCCGACTCGCCCTCGTGGGGAAGTCGAGCGGGGCTCGTTGCTGTGGCTAGTGCTTGGGTACGGCTACCTCGTTCGCCAGGGATGGCCCGTCGCCGCTGATCGGTGCGGAGATGATGCTGGTGAGGTAGGAGAGGATGAGCCCGCCAACGAATACGCCGCCGAGTGTGGGGTAGTCGAGCAGGAAAGCGTTGATCGCTTTGTCGCCGGTTGCGCCAGCGATTGCACCGCCGCCGATGGTGAGGACGACGAACTGTGCGCCGGACTTCACGGCGCGCTCAGTGGCGGCCTTCCAGAATGCGAGTGTGAACATGGTTACTCCTTGTTTGGTCGGGGTAGTTTGAGGTCGGGGCGGGTGGTCTCGATCTCTTTGCGGATGGCAATGTCGGAGTCGGAAAGTTCGTCCACCCGGTCGTAGAGTCCTTTCACGCCGAGTTCGACACGGCTAACGGCGTCTTTCACGGATGAGCCGTTGTTGTAGTTGACTTCGTGGTGAATCTCCGCGATTTGCTCGTTCTGGTTTTGCAGTGTCTTCGTGGTTTGCGCCATGAACATGGGCAACTGTGCGAGCGCATCGGTCAGCGCCATTACCTTCTTCAGCCACGGCCAGAACTTGACTAGTAGGCGGATGACGACGTACGCGGCGACGATGACGATTGCCACTTGCAGAAGGTTGATCGAAGCTAACCAGGCGGGCCAGTCGAGTTGATTGTTGAGGTTGCCCGCGCCCATCAGCGGTGCGTGTTCAGTTCGTGCGCGCAGATCTTGTGTTCGGCCTTACGGGTTTCTGGTCCTGGCTCGCCGTCGATCTTGCACCATGACGGGTAGCCGAACTTCGCGCGTCCGACTTCCTGGACGGCGGTCCAATAGTTCACGCCGGGGTCGCCGTCTTTGTCGCTTGTGGTGTGCGGGCCGTATACCCAGCCGTTGAGCGCTTGCGCGGTGATCTTGACGCGGGCGATCTCCGTGTCGGGTCCGGTTTCGCCGTCGATGTCGTCGCCCTGTGGGTACACGCCGCGCTCTTTGCCGAGCGTCTGGATGCGCCCGTAGTAGATCTCGCCGGGGTCGCCGTCCTCTTCAGTGGACGTATATCGGTACTCGCCGGCTGATGGCTTGGCGGGCTTCGGTGCGGGCTTCGGCGCAACGTGGGCGGGGATCGACCCGCCAACGCTTGTGCCGCCACCTTTGCCGCCTGTGGGTGCTGCGAGGATCGCTCGTGCCCGTGTGACGATCCAGTCGAGGTCGAGTCCACCGGGGCAGGCGGTCGCGTAGCTGTCACCGAATCGCGTGTACACCTCACGGTGCCCGATGACGTGTTCCCGGTCGCAGGGGATGCCGTAGCGCTTGCACCAATCAGCGGTGACCTGAGCGGCGGCTTCCTGTGCCGCATCCGACACCGGCCATGATCCACCTGCAGACTGGTTCTCAATCTCCGTGGTGAGCGCTTGGCTGTCGAAGAACTGGCTCGAGAGTGACCACGCGCGCTTCTCTTCGGGGACGATGCCGACCTTTTCACCCTCGTTGCTGATGGTGATGTGGCAGGAGCCCTCTTTGCGTCCGGTGCGCCACGACTCAATGACGGCCTCAAACGACGTGCCCGCTTCGTGGTGGTGGACGATGTACTTGGGCTTCGCACCACCGGCTCGCACGTCCTGGTTGGGTGTGGGCACGATGCGGTCCACGAGTTTGCTGTACGTCATGGTGACTCCTTTGGGGCATGAAAAAAGCCCCGCGACAGCGAGGCAGGAAGATCGAGGGTTGTGGTGTTAGCCGGCGGCGCTTTCCACGCTCATCTGAACGGCGATCCAGCTCACGGTGACCGTCACGGCCTTGGGGATGCCGGTGTTGAAGTCGCCCGTGTACAGGCCGATTGTGCAGCCGTCTTTCGTCTGGCTGTACGTGCGCGGGCTGAGCTTCTGGGAGCCGTCCGGGGCGCTGGAGAGGGTGGCTGTGACGAGTGGCGGGACGGCGAAGCGTCCGGGCGGGAATGTGATGAGCTTGGATCCGAATGGGGCGTCGGCTGCGACGTTGATGGTTGCTGTGCCTGCCGCGAATACGGGTGCGTCTTCACGGATCGCTTCGACTCGATCCGAGAGCCCGTTGAGGTCGGATGTGGTGGAGGGGGTGTTGTTGAAGTCGAGCTTGCCGGTGTCGGCGTTGACGGTGTAACCCATTGGGTCTCCTTGATCTGTGGTTAGGCGTGGGCTTGGGCGAACGCGACGATCTGCGCCGTGTCGTAGTTGCCGACTGTGGCGAATGCGTGGCCGCCTGAGACTTGCGTGTAGCTCGCGGTTGGGCCGATGGCGTTCTTCAGTGCGGTCGTCTTCGCGGGCGGGCACACGGTGTCGCTTGACCCGCCCCAGCACATCCACGGCAGACCCGCGAACTTGGATGCCGCGTTTACGGTCGGGTTGTAGGTTGCACCTTGGGCGGCGTCCGTGTAGCTGCCGCCGTACGCCGAGTTGATCGACGCCGCGTAGCTGCTGTTGTTGTGGATGTCGTTCAGGTCCGCGACGCCCATGGACGAGAGGACGAACGCTGCCTTGGCGCGGTTCTGGGCCGCCCAGTTCATCACCGCCAGGTGCCCCATCGACTGCCCCATCAGCCCCACCCGGGTGGACGACGCGCCCACCCTTGATGCGAGGTACGCTGCGGCGGATGTCACCCGCGCGACCGCGGTGGCGTTGCCCCACTGGTTGCCGGCGTTGAAGCAGGAGATCACCGGGAACCCGGCCTCCGCGAGCGCCTGCACCAGGTTGAACATGTTGATGCGGGTGCTCGTGAGGTCACGGGGCTCCAGCGCGTCTTCCCCGTACCCGTGGCAGTAGACGATGCCGGTAGCGCCCGGGCGGACGAATTTGGGGACGATCAGGATCGACGGTTCGTTGTTGAGGGCCGTGGCCGAGTACTCGGTGTAGACGCTCATCAGCAGGTGTACGCCGCGAGCGTCGCCGGGTAGAGCGTCCCGCCGGCGATCTTGTACGCGACTGCCTCAGCGCCGATTGTCGCCTTCAGTGTCACCATTGAGCCCGCCGCGGCACCCGTGTACCGGAGGAACGCGGAGGCGATGGGGAACTGGGCGGTGTTCGGTGACGGCTGAGCGTGCACGTCGAGGACGATGGTTCCGCCCGGGTCTTGGATGTGCACGACGATGTCGCTGCTCGCGTAGACCATCTGCGTGTACGCGAAGAACTCGATCCGCACCGGACGCTCGGGCATGCGGAACGAGATCGACAGGCCGGGGATGTCTACGAGCCCCGAGGTGCTTGTCGGGATGCTGAAGTCGCTGGTCATCTGCGCGTAGGCGAGCTCGTTACCCGCCGACTGGACAACGGACCATGCGGAACCATTCGAACGGTACGCTTCGGGGATGTCGCTGGCGTAGTAGATCGTCGCGGAAGGGACGCTGCTGGCCGCCGGGCGGGCCGCGTAGGTCCCGTACAGCGACGGCGGGCCACCGGGGAGCCCCTGGTCGCCTTTCGCTCCCTTCGGGATGCCGAAGGCGAACGTGCGGGCGGTGGGCGTGCCACCCAGCGTGACGGTCGGCTCCGCACCTTCCGCGAGGCCGGATGCTGTCGCCTCGGTGATCGTCCCCGCGGCACCTGCGTCTCCCTTGTCACCTTTCGGTATCCCGAACGCGAACGTCCGAGCGGCAGGAGTACCTCCGAGTGTGACGGTGGGCGTCGAGCCCGCTGCCAGTCCGTCTGCGGTCGCGCTCGTGATGGTGCCCGCCGGGCCCTGGTCGCCTTCGGGCCCGACGAGGGTGGCGAGCCACTCCTCCTCAGTGCCGGCGAACCCGGCCGCCACGGCGACCTCATAGGCGGAGGGGCCACGGCCGACCTCGCGGGTGTCGTCAAGGATCTGCTGTGCAGCGTCTCGTGCCTGCTCGGCGCCCAGCTGCGCGGCCTGCGCCGCCTCCCGGTCCTCCGTCGAGATCACTGTGACCACACCGGGCTGGGTGGCGGGCGAGTAGATGACCTGCAGTTCGCCGTCAGGCATGCGTTCTCCTAATGTGTCGTGATCCGCAGGGCGAATGACTGGCGGTCCTCGTTGATGGAGCGGAACTTGTTGTAGCCGCCGTGATTCACGCCCAGCCCGCCGCCGTTATCTACGATTGCTTGCCCCATCGACTTCGGGAGCGTCACCCAACCGTTGCTCACGGGGACAGCGTTCGTGTTCGCCACCGAAACGTTCCCCGATGGCTTACGCGCCGAGGTGTGAGTGATGAAGTTGGGCGCGCTGCCGAATATCTGGATCGCGGAAATGTAGACCTCGAACTTGTCAACCGTGCGACCCTTCAACGTGTCCGTGATCTTCGTCCCGTAGAACGCCGCACCCGTGTTGTTGTCGGATGCCCAGATCTCGTCCTGCCACCACCGCTGGTTGTAGGAGCCCGAGTCGATGGCGGTGAACGTGTCCACCCGCCTCATTGAATCCGACGAGGGCGGCGCGGAAGGGGCCACCGGGTCGGGCAGCTTCGTGGACGGCACGCCCAACACAATGGGCATGTCGCCCCACGCGATCTTCACAACATCGCCCACCTGTGGCCCATACCAAGACAAGAACGGCAACGTAAAGGTGCCGACGACGGTGGAGACGGTGACAGTGAGTCCCGAGACGACGGTAACCGTCCCCGTGGTGGGGAGAAGCTTCGTCGGCCCCATGATGAACGGCTGCCCGTTCACGAACCACACATGCACATCCGACGCGACTTCAGGCAACTGCCCGAGGAGCGCCGCTGGGAAGCGTCCGCCGCCCGCATCAACAAGAGCCTCACCGTTCTCTACGCCGACGAACTGCCCCACGAGCGTGGTCACCTTGGAAGCCTGAGCAAGCTTCTTCTTCAGGGCGAGGATCTGCGGATTATCCACCAAGCACCTCAAGTTTCATAGGCATCCGACCCGACGAGGACCGACTGATGGACTTCACCCGACCGGTAATGGTGCGGTCGTACCGTTCCAGTTCCAGCACGTCCCCCAGCTCGAACAGCGGATTGAACAGAACATCGACAGGCACCTCCCGCGCACCCAAACGGGAAACGCGCGGCAACTCCCGGTCAACGTACGCCTGAGCCTGAATGCTGTTCGTCACATAGTCGGATGTGAGGAACGTCGTCGCGGTGCCATACGGCGACAATGTACCGTCATCGTTGCGCGTGCGAAGCGGCCCCGAGGTCACTTCCGATGCGGCGAAAATCGCCGTCTTGTCATCGGTTTTCCCACGGAACGCGACCCGGTTGTACACGCCCTCCGAGGTCATCGACTGGCCCACGTTGAGGATCGTGCCATCCTCACCACGCACCAGCGTGGCGACCGGGCCGCCAGCGCTCTTAGGGCGCAGGGTGAGCGTGCCATCGGGCGTCAGGCAAGGTGTCGCATCCAGAACCGCCGCGAGGTCATACACGGCCTGCAGGCGGTCCTCCTCGTACACCACCTTCCGGGTGATCGGACCATCCGGAATCGACTGAGTCATCTGCAACCCCGTCAGCCGCATCAGCTCCGCGTACACGGAATCAAGCGACGCCGGCACACCCGGCACATCGAAACGGTTCCGTTGCACGAGAAGGAAGCGGTCCTTGAACGACAGCTCCACAACCGACCCAGCAACAACTTCATACCCGCGAAACAGTGCCGTCTCGTCACGCGCCGAGGGCACGTCGAAGATCGGGAAGATCCCCAACGGCACCCGGTACGAAAAGGACGACCCAACCCCGACAATCGAGTAGATCGCCAACTCCGTGCCGAACGGAGAAAAAACGTCCCCGATCTCGCGCGGGGTCATCGACTGCCCGTAATCGTCCTGCCACACCACCGTGACCGACCCAGACGTTTCGATGGCACCAGAAGCGTCATCGTTGATCTGCACGCCCGTGATCGGCACGTGCGACAACACCACCTCATTGTCGTACAGGACATCCATCTCAAAATGCGGAGTCTGAGACCCCGACAACACGGTCAGAATCTCCGCAGAACTGTCGCGCATCTAGCCCGCCAATCCGGCCAGAGACCAGTCCGTGTCCTGCTCGAAGTACGACGCGTAATGCGCATCGCGCTCGGCGTACGTGGCGAACGCCGCATCGAGATCGGCGTACGTCAACAACGGCACAATCAGGCCCGGTGCGGGCGGGGCAACCTGCGTGCCCTGCATCTGCCACCGGATCGTCTCGCCGCCCTGGAAACGATCGAAACCCATCTGATGCGGTTCCTCAACAACAGCAAACAGGGTCGGCGGCAAGTCCATGCCTGCGGTTCGGATGCACAGGATCGGCGTCTGCGGCTCATCCGGTGTCCCGAACATCGAATCGAGCTTCGCCGCATCCTCAAGAGTCAGCGTCGCACCGTCGAGGTTCACGCCCTGCAAGCCTCGTCGCTGGGAGCCGATCCACACGGCCTCACCGCGACCCTCGGGGTAGAAAATCTCCCCAGGGGTCGGCTTCACAAGGTCTGCGGCAGCGCCCTGAACGAACCGGTAGGCCACGTTCCGCTTTGGATCGAGCGGCTGATGAATGCAGCTACCCTCGAAGTCGAGCGTGGCTGTCGCCGAGTCGGTATACCCGAGCGATAGGCCCGAACCGTCGAACTGCTCCGCCCGGTACGTGGACGGAACACCCTTCGGCGCTTCCGTGTCCAGAACCCCGAATCCGCCAACCGCATAACGGTCGATTGCCCCGCGTACGCGGAACCGCTTGTTGCCGACAGTCCGCTCAACCGTGATGGTCTCCGCGAACGGATGCAACGAAGCGAACAGCACCGACATGCGCGGAACCGGCGACCAATCGGGCAGCGGTGTCACGGTCGGTGCTGTGCTCACCAGGAACGTCGACGCCGAAGCGAACGCGGTTCCAAGCCACAAACTCTGCGGGTAAGACCCATCAAAGTACGGCGGCACCGACAGCGAGTTGGACACGATGACCCGCGACGTTTTGAGCTTGTCACCCACCTGCCACGGCGTGCCCTTATCCAACGACGTCGCACCACTGACCCACGCCTGAGCAGCCCCAGCCGGGACCGTCAGGCCGCCAACACCAAGACGCGCGACCGCACCAGCATCAACCGACACATCCACGCCATACGCAGACTGCAAGATGTTATTCGACGCATCCACGAAAACGATCAGCGGCGTGAACACCTGCGCCCGCGACGGGATGACTTCGAGCGCGGCAGAGAACCGGTCACCCGGCGTCACCGGCTGCGTGTACCGAACATGCCCGTCAGAGCCGCCCGTGACCGTCGACCAGCCCAGTTCAAGGAACGCGTCCGTCGACCCCGCGAACCCGCTACTAAAGCGGGTCCACGTCGTCGTCGCACCATTCCCCGAACTCGACCAGCCATCACCATTCAGCTTCGGCTGCGGATTCGTCGCAAGGTTAGTGAGGGTCGCCATCTACGCCACCCCATTCCCAAGAGACAAATACTGTTCGCGGCCGTTTTGGCGAATGCGAACATCAATGAGGTCAGACAAGGCAACCCCCGTCTTGTTGACAATCTGAACCAGCGGACTCGACGCGGAACTAGACCCGCCGACCGTCGCGTTGATCTGTGCCGATGCACTCGGAATAGTCACCTTCGACGCGAGGTCCACGACGGGCAGGTTGCCGTTCAGGCCCGCGCCGAACTGGTCGCCAATCGCCGCTCCAGATTTCAGCAGTCCCGTCCAACCGGAACCCGAAAAGTAACCGCGCTTGGCGGGCGAATGCGGGAAAAAGCCGCCCACGAAATCCATGACCCCGCCGATGGCGTCACCGACGTTGCCGAGCATGCCCTTAATGCCGTCGATGAAGCCCTGGATCAAGTCAGACCCGGCATTGACGAGGAAAGACCCCATATCGCCAAGCGCCGTGAGGATCTTGCCAGGCAACCCCTCGACAAAGCCGACAACCGTTCCGATGCCGTCACTGAACGCAGTGGAAGCGTTCGACCACAGGTCCGAGAAGAACCCGCCGACAGTGCCGACGAGTCCACTCACGGCGTTCGCGACGTTGGTGCCGAAATCGCGGAACATGCCGAACGTGTTGCTGAAAAAGTCAGCGAACATTCCCATTGTGCGATCCCACGCAGCCTTCAGCTGCGCGCCGGCCTTGCCTGATCCGGTCACTAGATTCACGAACCAAGTGATGACCTTCGCCACCCACCCGATCACCGCGGAAAGCACAGTGATGACAAACCCCAGCACCGGCACGAGCAGGCTGATGATGATCGACGCCAACCCGATGATCGGGGTCAGGATCGCGACGAACAGCTGAATGAGCGGCGGCAGGATCGCCCCGATGAGCTGAGCCAGCGGCGCAATCAGCGCCAGGATCGGCGAAAGCAACGGCAGGACAGCCGCGAACAGTTGCAGGAACACGCCCTGCAGCTGCACGATTAGCGGCAGGATCGCCGCGATGACGGTCCCGAGCAGCGGGCCAAGCATTCCGACGAGCTGCACAATTACCGGCAGCAGCGCCGAGATGAGGCCGCCTATCAGGCCGACGAGTAGCCCCGCCATCGTTGTGATATTCGGCATGACTGCCGTGAGCGCCTGACCAAGTGCGCCCGCAAGTGTTGCGGCCAGTTCACCGAATACCCCCACGATCTGAGGCAGCAGTGGCCCGATTGCCTTCAGTATTAGCGACAGTGGCGAGAACGCCTGCCACAGTTCAACGAGTTGAGGAATCAGGGCCCCGAAGACCGGTGCCAGCTGATCGAACAACGGCCCTATCGACGCGAAAACCGGCTTGAACATGTCACCAAATGACTTGATCAGCGGCGATACCGTGTCGAACACCGTCCGCAACGTGGCACCGAAATCGATCAGCGGGTTGGTCCACCCGCCAAGGTCGACGTCAGCGCCAGCACCAGTGAACGAACCAACAATCAAGTCGATCGCCGGGCCGATGTTGCTGAACGCTGGGAGGACAGACCTGTTCAGGAACCCGACAACTGCCACCATGATGGGCAACAGCAGCTGCCCGAATGACGTGGACAGGTTCTCGAGCTGAGCCGCCAAGATGCGCTGCTGGTTCGCAAGTCCACCCGACGTGCGCGCAAAATCGCCCTGCTGGGTGGATGTCTGCGCCAGAATCTCGGCCTGAGCGGCCAATACCTTCTGCTGCTGGGTGAGCGCACCCGTCCCCGAGTAAATGCCAAGTTCCGTTGCGCGAGCCTTCAGTGCCGCGTCATCGAGCAGCACGCCGTACTGACGCAACGGCTCAGACTCGCCACGCAAACCAGCGCCAAGCGCCTCAATGGCCTGCTCCGGGGTCGTGTTATTGAAAGATGCCAAGTCGCCCGCGAGGGTCACAAAGTCCGTCGAGAACCCGGCGAGATCCTGCCCAGACAGCCCGGCAGCCTTACCGAAGATGCCGAATGTCTTAGCGGCATCCAGCGTCATGTTCTTCGACTGGCCCAAGGACGTTGCCGCGTTTGCGGCGAACGCCTGAATCGTCTTGTCCGCATCACCGAAGACAGCCGTGATAGCGGTAGCGGCTTCGTTCAGGTCCGACGCGTTAGTGATCGAATCCTTGATGATCGACCCGATACCAACGGCAGCGAAAGCCGCGGCGAGGGGGGCGGCCAGTTTCCCGACCGACCCCAGCACGCCACTCTTGATGCCGTCGCCGGCGGCTCGCCCAGCTTCCGGACCTGCACTCGCGAACTGCTTATTGAGAGACTTGCCGAGCTTGCTCCCGTCTGGAAGCACCTCGACATAGGCCTGGTAGAACGCATTTGCCACTGGTGCCTCCCGGGCCGTAAAAGACCACCGGGAGAAGTGGTTACTGCTTTGCGATACGAGGGCGACTCAGAAGCGCCCTCAACTGTTCCGGCGTGTGCCGTGCGGACTTCTTGCCGCCGATGCGCGTCTTCGACTTATCGAACGGACGCGGGTACGGTTTCGGCTTCCGCCTAGATGCCTTCGCCTGCTGCAAATCGAACAGGTCAACGAGCGCCAACCACTCACGCGAAACCGGAAACTCCCAGCCCGCGACGGCCGCCTGCAATCGCGACGACGGATCGCGCAGAAGCGCGTCGACCAGATCCACAAGCTCGGCCATCGGCAGCGCTGGGGAACCAGCCCACCACGGCGAAACGCCGTAGGTGCTGCGAAGGTCTGCGGTTAGCTCGCGTCGGTGTTCTCGGAGGATTCCGGCGAGCTTGACGATTCCCCCGGTTCAACCCCCGCCCACTTGCGGAACAACTTTCCGAGGTCAGCGATCCCGAGAGACTTGATGCCGTCCTGAGTGCGCTTGTCCGAGCGAGAGAAGAGAATCTTTCGTGCCGCCTGCAGCTGCGCGCCAGTGTCGCCACTCATGGCCTCAGCCACAGCGTCAACGTCACCGAACGAAAGCCCGGGAAGAGTGTAGGGTTTGCCGTCGATCTCGAACGAGTACGGCTGTGCAGAAGTGAATGAATCGACCATGATTGGCCTTCCTGTAGGAGTCAAGGGAGAGGGAGAAAAGGGGGCAGCAGGTCTCCCGCCCTACTGCCCCCAGCTTGTGGGGTTACGCCGCCGTATCCAGCGAGGCGTACCACTTCACCGCGACGCCACCAATCGAGGCGTTGTCGTAGGCGGTGATGGTGATTTCGTAACCAATCGGTGCGCCCGCCTGGTACACCTGATCGCCGACCTCAGTCACCTGACCGTCAGGGATGTAAGTGCGGATAACCTCGTCACCATCGAGCACGTCGATGATGTACGAGCGGTGCGGACGCTCACGGGCCGGGTCGATGACGATGGAGCCGTCAGCGCCGACCGCGGCACCGTAGTACTCCGCGAGGGTGTCGGCATTCGTCTGAATCAGGGTCAGCGCGAACGTCGTCTCACCCTCAGTGACCGTCGAGCGCACAACCGCGGACTTCTGCCACGCCTTCAGCTTCTCGATGGTCTGAGAGTTCGTCTCAGTGACGCCATCCTCGGACACGTAGCCGAGATCGTTGAACCCGGTGGGCAGTGCAGTGACCGCATCAGTCGGTGCCGTCGCCGTGGTCAAACCCGAGGCAACGACGCCATCGACAGCAACCCGAACTTCGGTGTTGTCTTTCGCCATTTCTGTTCTCCTTGATTGATAGATGAGGGCAGAGAGCGCCTCGGAATACCTGCCGGGAGAAACAGGGGAATGTGGGTTTAGAAGTTGCTGCCACGCACGGAAACGCGGCAGGTGAAGAAGTAATTGGTGAGGCTCTTGCCATTCACCGCGTACGGGGCATCAGTCGGCACCTTGTAAGGCCCGCTCAACTGATCCACCAACGTGATCGGCTTGCCGTCCGCCGCGTTCCGAAGAATCGCCATGCACAACAGCGCCAGATTCTCGGCGTCAACCGAACTATCGGCCCACACGTTGAACCCGTACCGACGCCGTGACTGCACGCCATCGTCAGGGCCGGAATCGTCACGAACGGTCACCATGCGCGCCGTCTTGGTCGCCGGAAGCTCAGGCAGCACCGTGACACCCGAGGAATAGGGCACAGCAGCCGCTGTGAGCCCAGCACGCAGCACCGCACAGAGCTTGCCGGTAGTTGGAGGGAAGATGATATTTCGCACGTCAGCCGCCCACCGATCCCAAAGCGCGAGCAAGAGTGCCCCGCTTGGCCTCGACCGCAAGGCCGATGCCAGGAGCCGCACCAACCTGGACATGCACACGATCCCTCGTGCGGAACACGTGCGTCTCAAGCGTTTCCACGTATGCCGGATTCGGGTCCGTCGACGCGGCCGCCTCGACCCGCTCGCCAAGCTTCAACAGCTCAGCCTCCATCTCAGAAGAAAGCATGATCTCGGACAGCGACCGAATCTGACGGATGCGTTTGCCCATCACGAACCCCGCTTCAAGTTCACAACCACCCCGTTATGCCAAGCCGCAACGTCACCGTCCACCGACCACGTTTCACCACGGGCAACGATGCGATCCGACGACAGAATGACCACCTGCGCTCGGTTGTAGATCGTCAAGCCAGTGACAACCGACATGCCAGACGCACCCGCCGACTCATCCGACGAACGCGGCGCAATACGCCAACCAGCCGACACGATCTCGACGTCCGGGCCGATGACCGGGAAACCCTGCGAGTCGAACTCGCCGGGGATCTCCACACCGGGGCGCAGGATGGTTACGGGCTCAGTTGGTGCGGGCCTCATGCGTAAGGCCACACGTAAGACGACGAGAACGGGGAAGTCGCCGGGATCATGTCGATAGTGAACGCCTGACCCTCCGCGACAACGCCGCGCAGCTTATCCATCTCATCGTCAGTCATCGCCAGCTCGCCCGGAGTGTTGCCGCCATACGTGCGCGACTCCGAAAACGGGCCCTCGCCGATGCTCGTCTGCCGGATGCCCTCAGGATTGCGGAACACGCGCGTGACCATCGCCACGATCACGTCTTTCGCGGTGTCCAGAAGATCCGTAACAGGCGGGTCTAGTTCAGCTTCAGCATCAAGCCTGGCCTGCAAGTCAGGGACGCGGAATCGCGCCTCACGCTCAGCTTTGCCAATCCACTTCCCGATCAGAACAGGGTCGGTAGGGGCGTCATCGCCAATCCATGCGCCGAGAACATCCTCAGCAGTCGTCCAAGCCATGACGCCCCACCCTCTACTTCGTTTTCTTCGGACGCCCCGAAGAGCGCTTCACCGGCTCGGCCGTGGCATCCTCAGCAGGCTCGGGCTGGGCATCCGTAGACACCCAGCCCTGAGCCTTGAGGCGCTCGGCCAAGACCCCATCAGCCGACACCAAAGTGCCCGCCGGCGATCTCAGCCCAGCCATCAGACCGTGCCGGGCTCGTTGTACTTCACGAACGAGTCAACGTCGGCAACATCCCACGCGTATTCGGCCTCAGCACGAATGGCGACGAGGTTGTTCTCGAACAGCGAAACGAGCTCGCCGTTGATCGTCACCGACGCCTGGGTGGAGATGTCGTAGCTGATGCCGCCGACAACGCCCCACACAGCCTTCGACCAGTTGCCACCGAAGCCGACAACGGTGCCGTTTCCGACACCATCACCGATGTACGACGGGCGACCCAGGACGCGACCGGCCCGAACGGCCTCAGCGGTCTCGACGGTCGGGCTGTCGATGAACAGCGGGCGACCGTTCGCATCCACTGCGCCGTTGAAGATCGGCTCAGCGAGGGAATCGAACGCGAAACCGGTGAGGCGCTTGCCGTCGTTGACGAGCAGCGACAGGCCGGCGTTGATGTCCGCGAAGATGCCGCCGTTGGCGACCGTAGCTGTGCCCAGCGTCACGGCCTTGGTCGTCGCGTTCAGGTTGTTGCTCACGCCGAACGGGCTGTTCGTGCCGTAACCGGCTGCTGCGTCGAACGCGAGCGCGAACGCCTCCGCGAGGTCGAGGCGCAGGTCATCGATGTATCCGCCCGGGTTCGCGCGAACCGTCTCAGCCGAAACGACCGAGATCGCAGCGAGCTTCTTGGGGCTGATCTTGCGCAGCGCCTTGCCGCCCGACGTGGTGGGCTTCTGCCCACCTTCAGCGACCCACGCCGCAGTCGGCTTGGAGGTCGTGTAGGCGACCTCAACACCGTTCGCGCCGATGGGGATCTTGCGGGCGAGCTGCTGGAACACCGACGCGCGGCGAGCCTCAGCGAAGATGTCGCCCGCCTCCGTGGGCTTGATGAAACCAGCGAACTCGCTGGTGGTAGTTGCGGCAGTCTGTGCCATGTGTGTCTCCTAAATGAATAGGGGCACCGCTTACGCGATACCCAGAGCTTTCTTCAGCGCGGCCTCAAGACCGTCACCGTTCAACGCGAGTGCGGGGCTTCCGCCCTCGTCAGGGATGACGAACGACGCCCGGTCCTTCGTGGCCGTCGAGTCGATCAGGGAACGAACCTTCTGCGCAGAGGCGGCGAGGGCTTCCTCGTCGTCACCCCACACGAGGTCGTGATATTCCTCGGGGACTTGATGCTTCGCGATGACAGCCAAGCGGGCGTTCTCTCGCTCCGCCTTGGCCGCTCGACCGGAAAGCTCAGCGAGCTGTTCCTTCAGCTTTTCCCCTTCGGACTTATCGCGATCCTCGAAAGCCTTCACCTTCGCCGCGAGATCATCGAGAGCCTTCTCGGCGCTCTTGCGGGCGGCGCGCTCTGCTTTCAGCGCGGCCACACCCTTCTCTCCCAGCTCGGCAACCTCAGGCGTCGCGCCCTCGACTTCGACTGCTGCGGGTTCGTTCTCAGGCATAGTGCCCTCCTTGTGAAGCGGCATCGCGCCGCGCGTGAATCCCCGGCCATCGCGGCGGGGGAAGTATGGAAACGCCTTCATGGCGTGGAATTACTTAGTGCCGAACTCTTCACGCCAGTTCGCCAGGGTCACTTTCGCGCCGACCGACTGAAATTGCGGCCCATCCGGGTTGCGCTTCGAGTAGTCGGAAAGCTTCGTGCCCGACGCCTTCGCGTACATGCCCGCGTATTTGTCCTCGACCTCCTTGTGGAAGGTGTCACCGACGAATACGGGGGCGGGCAGGCAATGGCAGTAGTCGTGATACCTGTCGGACCCCAGTTCTCGAGAACCGCGCGCCTTGACGCCCTTGCCTTGGCCGCCCCTCCTGCCTGCGGTCACAGACGCGTCGACGCCGCGCCCCACAACGCGAACCGCGGCCTCCCGCGAGTTATAGACAGCACCGCGGGAAGCGAGCATGCCGCAGAAGGCGCAACAACCGGAACGTGGAATACGCGCATAGCCGACACGCACACGATCCGCCATCACGTTCTGAATGATCGTGTCCCGCGCGCCATTCGCCACGATGCGCTGCAACCCACCGGCCAGCAGGCCGAGGACATCCGACGACGACCCTTGAAACAAGGGCGTCACCGAATACCGCACCAATGAATCGATACGCTCCGGGTCAACATCCGACACCACCGAGGCGCTGAAAGATCCGCCCACCATGTCGGCGCGCAAATCCTCGTACCATGCCGCCGACAACTCGCCGGCAGCCGTCGCGTATGGTGCGACCAATTGGGGGAACGCCTCAAGCAGTCGATCGCGGAACAGAATCGGGTTACTGTCGCCGACCTCGTTCAACAGCGCCTTCGTCTGCCCGAACGCGACAGTCGTCAGCTGCCCAATAGCCGAACGAAAGTCGTCAACCTCAGCCGCCGTTACCACGAGCACCAGCCAGGGCTTCCACGGCAGGGTCAGCGGCCGCAGCAGCGGCATTAGCAGACAGGACGGACACCAGCGAGCCAACCTGACCGCGCCGTTGCTCCGCCTGGAAGCGGATAATCTGCTCCCGCGTCAACCCGGCGTACTCCATGCCAACCTCAGACGAACCAAAGCCCTCAATCGACGCCGTGAGCTTCGAGAACGCATCAGCACGAGCGGACGGCGAAACAATCGCCGGATCGGTTGACTGAGCAGTAAGCCGCCGCAGTTCGTCCGGCACGGATGTGAGCCCATCCCGCAACATCACCGCAAGGTGCATCGCATCAACAGCGCCCTGACCCCAAGAAGCGTTCGCATCACGAGTCGTCGTGATCAGCGTCTCCTTCGCCGCGAAAATCGCGTCCGCAGACGACGGGTTGGACGAATCAGCGAACTTCACCTCAAGATCCTGGTCATCCGCGAACTGGCTAGCCCACATCCGCAACTGGTCCGTGTGCGGCTGGGGGGAAGCGCCCGTGAACCGGTGCAGGTCCGGCTTGTCCTCGCCATCCTCGACATCTAGCGCCTTGATGCGGCCCATCAGCGCCGACCATTTGTCGTCACCAACGAACTTCCGCACGTCAGCGCCGAACAAGTAATACTCGGGCGCGGAATAGAACTCCGCCGACACCTCAGAGCGAACAATCGTTCGCAAGCCGCCATCCGCGTAATACATCGCCGCCCGCGTGATCCGCGAGTGACCAAACGGGCGCTTCAGTTCAGGCTTGTAGACCAACGGGGCAACGGTCACAACGCCCAGCGGGTTTCGGCGGACATCAACAGTCCAGCCGCGGCCCGCCTTGCGAAGGGTCACCACCTTCTCCGGTGTCTGCATAATCAGCACAGTGGGAGAGTTCGTGTTCGCGTCAACGTCAACGACAGACAAGAACCCACGGATACGACGACGGCGACGATCCCACAACGCGGCCGAATCATCAGCCGCACGAGCAAGTACGAGAATGTCAGCCTCGCCGGCCTCCACGTCGCCCTGCGTCACCGTGAGGAACGAACAACCATGCACCGCAGAGGACACCTTCGCCTGCGGGAACTCCACACGGAACCGGTTGTCATAAAGGATCTGCTCAAGCTCGAACGGGTCATCGCTGCCAGTCGGGGAAACGAACGCCTCAAACTTCGAGCGGTCAGTTACCGCATTGACGCCCTTAGTCACCCAGCCGAGCGCAGCAGTGATATTCCGCATCTGCGGGGGGAGCGAGATCCCAAAGTCCTTGAGAACGGCCTCGCCGTCGTAATAGACGCTCCGCACCAAGTTAGTTGGTCGCTTGGCTTCCCAAACCTGCAATAGTTCGGCCAGAAGGTTCGCGTCAGAATGATCCAAGACCAGATCAGCACCAGCAGCAATCACAGAATCACTCCTTCCCGTTCACTATCGCTGCGGGCTTTCCGCTTCGTCGTACGTGCGCCATATAGCGCCAAACTCACTGCTTCCATCGGCGTTTCGTCGCCGTCCGGGGTCGTCGCCATCCAGCCGCCCCGCCTGTCCTTGTCCACAACCGCCACCGAATCATCCAGAGCCGCCTGGCCCTCCGACTCAAGGTGAGTCGCCGTGCGTGCCTCAATCGCATCAGCGAACATCGCGCACGCCTGCAAATACTGGGGCGTAGACACAACCCTGATCCGCTTCACATTCACGCGTCGCTCAATGAGCAACTGCCGCAAAACGCCAGCACCAGCCGCCCCGCCAATCACGATGTCGCCACCAGCGCGCCGCCAACGAGCCTTGCCCTCGTCATCCTTCGCGCACAGCCAATCGGCCAACGGGGCCAGACCTCCGCGCTCCGAGGTCGCATCAATCAGCTCGACATGCGCCCGATCCTCGCCGCACCCAACCGCGCCACCCAGGGAAACGCGACTACCATCCGGCGAGAATGCTACGCCGAACGACTTCACACCCCCATCAGGGGGAACCGTGACGGCAGTGTCCTTCCACTGGTCCGCAGAAATCGCACGAGTTCCACCGCCGAGCTCCGAAAGCCACACGCCAAGACGATCCTGTGCGAACTTGTCCGGCGCGTAAGTCTCAAACTCGCCGTCAATCACCTCGTGGTTCATGCGGGTATTCCACGCAGGGTTCGCAGACCACCGGGTGTACTCGCTTGCCGGGTCGTAGTCAGGGTCGGAAACATCCGCACCCCACTCGCACCACGCCGCCGTTGAAGAGCGACCCTCAATCGCCGCCGAACGGATCGACTCAAAAACGCTCGAATCGTCCTCAGCCTGCGGCGACGTACCCAGCAACCAAACCTGCGGGTTCTGCATCGCGCTCATAGTCGAGTTGATCGACACCCACGCCCGCTGCGAAAGAATCTGCGCCTCGTCCAGCATCAAGCAATCAGAAGAGAAGCCCTTACCGGCCGCGCCAGAACGTGCCTTGAACTGGATCGTCGCACCATTGCGAAACTTCACCTGCTCGCGATTGATCGCATTCATGATGCCATTCGGCTTCACGCGATCCATCAACCAACCGTTAGCGTCCGCCTCAAGGATCTCCACCAGCTTGTTGAACGCCTCGCGCGCCGTGTCCTGCTGATGCGCGGAGATAACAATCTTCTTCTCGCCAAACAGCAGAGCGCCGGCCAAAGCCCGGGCGACCAGAAGCTGCGACTTACCGTTCTGCCGAGGAACCGTAACCCCGACGCGTTTCGCCGCCCAAGTGTTGTCCCGACGCTCACCCATCGCCGTCCGGAGAATGAGCTCCTGCCATCCGTCCAGAACGACGCCAGCACGAGCCGACAAGTCAGCGACATCCTCCCAAGAGTTAGCCCGCGCCCCCACTGGCTCGACCAGGACGCGCGGTGGAGCCTCCCCTAGCAGAGCGACGGGCTGCGATTTCGTCAACCGGGTCACCTGCCTTCTCGGACTTCGACTCAAGCTCGGCAATGGTGGACTCGAGCGCACGCCACTGATTCATCAACGGGGCACGCTTGTCGGGATCAGCCTCAGAAATGGACTCCCACATGAGGTCGCGGGCAAGCTTCAGATCATCCAGACGAGACACGAACACTCACCTCCAAGGGCTGACACTCTCTGTGTGTGAAAAGGCACT
>Ga0157370_10001905_pt1 | contig 25696 bp, 16 predicted proteins | sample C35metaG_FD_113463 | JGI IMG/M metagenome (GOLD analysis project Ga0157370, IMG submission 113463) | Corn rhizosphere microbial communities from Kellogg Biological Station, Michigan, USA - C3-5 metaG | ecosystem: Host-associated > Plants > Roots > Rhizosphere > Soil | place: USA: Michigan...
AAAAAAGGTTGAATTGTTTTATTCTCTGTCATCTTTATTTTATTGAACCGGTTTAAATCCAATCGGATTTCGCGGTTTATTTTCGGGTATCAATAATTTTTTTAAAACATTTGATAATGATAAAGTTGATTTTGGTATAATTTCAATTTTCTCTAAATGTAATATTATAAATCACCCTAATCAAAAACTTCAACTTGAAGCCCAAAATTTATAAGCCTCACAGGTTTTAAACCCGTGAAGTCTGTTTTACACTTCCTCCATCACCGGCAATTTTCTTGGCTCAAATTTTTTCACTTGCTCCGCAATGTGTTTAATGTGTTCCGGCGTCGTGCCGCAGCAGCCACCTACAATGTTTACAAAACCTTCTTGCGCCCAATCTTCTATAATATGCGCCGTTTCTTCCGGTTGCTCATCATATTCGCCAAATGCATTAGGCAATCCGGCATTAGGATAAGCGGAAGTATAACAATTTGCTATTTCACTTAATTCTTCAATGTGCGGACGCATTTCTTTTGCTCCAAGCGCGCAATTCAATCCCACACTCACAGGATTGGCATGGGAAACAGAAATGTAAAATGCTTCCAAAGTTTGTCCGCTCAATGTTCTTCCGCTTGCATCCGTTATTGTTCCGCTAATCATTATGGGTAATTCTTCTTTTTTCGTATCCCTGAAATATTTTTTGATGGCATAAATCGCTGCTTTTGCATTGAGCGTGTCAAAAATTGTTTCTACTAAAAGGAGGTCAACGCCACCATCAACCAAACCGCGTATTTGTTCATAATATGCATTGGCAACTTCATCAAAAGTAACCGCGCGAAAACCGGGATTATTTACATCCGGTGAAAGGCTTAATGTTTTGTTGAGAGGCCCGATTGCGCCAGCAATAAAATTGCAATTATTTGTTGCAAGCCCGAGGGGTTCAGGCGTGGCTTTACTGCTTTGATTAAATGCATCAAGTGCTTTCCTTGCGCATTGTGCAGCTGCCACATTCAAGACGTAAGCCAGCGATTGCATATCGTAGTCAGCCTGTGCAATAGATGTGCTGCTGAATGTGTTTGTTTCAATAATATCTGCACCTGCTTCTAAATACGCTTTATGAATGGCCTGAATGATTTGTGGTTGAGTAAGACTTAATAAATCGTTATTCCCTTTTACATCTTTATGCCAATCTTTAAATCTTTCTCCGCGATAATCTTTTTCTTCGAGTTTATATTGTTGAATCATCGTTCCCATCGCGCCATCAATAATTAAGATGCGTTCATTGAGACATTCCTGAATTGTTTTTTTCATTTTAAAAAAATTATTTTAATAAATACTTTTAGCTTTTCTTAATGGAATTGTTTGTGTTTTTTTTAATAAAATATGCAGCCATGTGTATCCGGTAATTCCTGAAACGAGCGATGCAAGCAGGATGGATATTTTTGATTCTGTTATCATTACCATATCCGAATAAGCAAGCAATGTGATAAAAATGGACATGGTAAAACCAATGCCTGCTAAAAACCCAATGCCCAACACCTGTTTCCATTTTAAACCTAACGGTAATGCACAAACACCACTGGAAACCGCAAGGAAGCTGAATAAGAAAACACCGAGGGGTTTGCCAACAATTAACCCGGCGAAAATCCCCAAACTGCCAGGCTCTGCCAAACCTGTATCCCATCCTCCTCCAAAAACGATGGCCGTATTTGCCAGTGCAAAAAGCGGCAGAATAATCAATGCCACCGGCTTGTGCAGCCAATCCTGTAATTTATAAGAAAGGGAAGCCTTTTCGCCTTTACCAAACGGAATTGCAAACGCCAATAAAATTCCCGCAAGCGTGGAATGAACTCCCGAATGCAGCATGAAATACCACATTACTATTCCTCCAATTATATAAAGAATCAGAAAATTAATTTTCAAATAATTGAATAAAAGAAGGATTCCGAAAATCACTAAAACGATTAATAAATTCAACAACGATAAAGACGTTGTATAAAACACGGCGATTACCAGAATTGCTCCCAAATCGTCTATTACAGCGATTGCTGTAAGTAAGATTTTTAAAGAGGCAGGAACACGGGTTCCCAGAAGAGAAAGAATGCCTATTGCAAATGCAATATCGGTTGCCATCGGAATGCCTGCACCGGATTGTGTTGCGGTCCCATAATTAAAGAAAGCGAAAATAGCTGCAGGAATGATCATTCCCCCAACGGCGGCAAAAACAGGCAGCATTGCGTTTTTTGCATTAGATAGTTCGCCAACAAAAATTTCTCTTTTTAACTCCAGGCCAATCAGAAAAAAGAAAATAGCCATTAAACCTTCATTTATCCAATTCTCTGTAGACAAGCCTGCAAATTTAAAATGCCACAAATTCAAATAAGATTCGCCCAAAGATGAATTAGCAAGCAAAAGAGAAATGACAGTGCATACAATAAGCAGAACGCCTCCTTTTTCGCTTTCAAAAAAATCATTAAACAACTTTGTTAACCTCATTCCAAACACTTATTAGTGAAAAATTCGTTTCAAAAAACAAATCCTAAAGTTGAATCTTCCAAATAAATAGTAAACGAAATTTTTAAAATCCTGTAGAATAGTGCAGAATGTTTTCGTTTATTAGTTCAATTAAAGTTGATGCAACTTTGCTAAAATTCGCGGGCTGAACAATAAACAAATCCGCCCGGAAAGGGTGTAAAATTAGCATAAAGAGCGGAATATAGCAAATTGCAAATTTTGCAAAACAGTAAATAAAGAAATAACCTGAATCTCTTTTTTTATTTGCGGAAAGAGTAAAATTAAAACCTCTTGATTGTTAAAAGATTAATTTTGTTGATTAGTTAATCTTAAGCTTACCAATTAAAAAGATGCATGAATGATTACAGAAAATTTTCAATTGCAAAAAGAAAAACTATTTCATCAGCTTCATCATAATAATGGGCTTTTAATTCTTCCCAATGTATGGAATCCTTTGACAGCAAGACTTTTGGAAGAGACCGGTTATAAAGCAGTGGCCACTGCAAGCGCCTCTATTGCTTTCGCAAATGGATACCAGGATGGGGAAAAAATCCCTTTTGAAGAATTGATTGTTATTCTGCAAAAGATTGTAAAAAGTGTAAAAATCCCGGTAACTGCAGATGTTGAAAGCGGCTATGCGGAAAATAATTCCGTTTTGAAAGAAAATATAAAAAGGCTTATTGGTACCGGAATTGCCGGAATTAATTTTGAAGACAGCCATCATGATGAGCAAAAATTATTTTCAAAAGAAGAGCAATCAGAAAAAATTAATGTCATCAAAACAACTGCATCAGAAAATGGCAGCAATCTTTTTATCAATGCAAGAACAGATGTTTTTATAAAACAGGATCATTTATCAAAAGAAGGAAAATTAGCCGAAGCAATTGAACGGGGAAAAGCTTACAAAGTAGCCGGCGCCGATGGTTTTTACCCGATTTTTTTGAAAGAAAAAGAAAGCATTCAAACTGTTATGAAGGAAGTTTTGTTGCCGGTAAATATTTTGATGGTTCCGGGAATTCCGGATTTTTTTAAACTAAAGGAAATCGGCCTTGCAAGAATAAGTCTTGGCCCGGGATTTTTGAAATATGCAATCAATTCAATGAAAAATATTGCAGAAAAATTATTACGGTTTGAAGGAATGGAAGAAATTACCGGGAACCCGGTTACAACAGATTATTTGAAAAATTTAATTTCTAAAAAATAAATATTATGGAAAAAAGAATTGATATCAAAGCTATTGAACCAGATGCGTATAAAGGCATGCTGGTTCTGGAGCACTATATCAGGGGTTCCAAACTTCCGGCTTTGCTTCGGGAGTTAATAAAGATAAGAGCGTCTCAAATCAATGGCTGTGCGTATTGTATTGATATGCATACAGAAGAAGCGCTGAGACTTGGTGAAAAGCAGCGCAGGATTTTTGCATTATCTGCATGGAAAGAATCGCCATTGTTTACAGAAGAAGAAAGAGCAGTCTTGCAATTAACTGATGAAGTAACATTGATTTCAAAAGATGGTTTAAGCAATGAAACGTATAATAAAGTGTTGAAATTTTATGATGAAAATGAGTTGGCGTTAATCATTATGCAGGTAATCATTATTAATTCGTGGAACAGGATTGCGGTTTCAACAAATATGATTTTTGAACCGGCATCCTGATGAAGTCCGGTTGAAAAAACGACATGATTCTGCTCATAAAAAAAAGCCGGAACGCCTTTAATTGATAATTTCACAATCTTTAATTTTTCATTAAAAACATTCTGACTTGGTACAGGAAAAAACCGACATACTCAATATAGAAGACATCAAATTATTAGTAGATTCTTTTTATGATAAAGTAAGAGAAGACAAATTAATCGGGCCAATTTTTGATGAAAGGATTCAGAACCGCTGGCCTGAACACCTGGCAAAAATGTACACTTTCTGGCAAACAGTTTTGTTGGGCGAACATACGTATTATGGAAGCCCTTTTCCACCTCATGCAAATCTTCCGGTAGAGCCAATTCATTTTGAAAGATGGCTTGCGCTGTTTGCAGAAACTTTAGACGAATTGTTTTCAGGCGAGGTAGCGAAAGAAGCAATTTGGCGGGCTAATAAAATGGCTGTTATGTTTCAGTATAAAATCGAACATTACAGAAATAATCCAACAAAAAGTTTGATATAAATACAGTAAATCAAGTTTACTGAAAAACCGAAATCTAATTTTAAAAAGTTAGAATTAAGCGCTTAAGCCGTAAGGGGACGCATTTCAAATTGCCGCAGCGTAATTATTCAATCACTCGCAAAAGCATTCGGGATTCCTATGGAACGAAGCTAAAGATTCAAATATTTTTCTACCTACGAAACATTCCAATGGGGCGACTGGCCGGTAGAATGAGAATTTGATCTCATTCATTCGTTCCGTAGGAATGTTTGGTGAGCCACAATTTTGAAATGCACCTCCTAAAGAAGAATGAGTAATCATTTTATAAGTCCCATAGAAACTGGTGGGTAGAAAATCAGGCCGGAAAAGCACGAAACACTCGAAGAGGCGTCTGTTGCATTATTTATTTTATGCTTCTACCCATCAGATGTGCCTAAGGGCACAATTAAAAAACTCTTGAAAAACGATTCGGAATTGACATTGCGGGCTAAACGCCTTATTCTATTATTCTATTATATTATTTGCGTTTGGCAATATAACAGTAACACCTTCCGGGTTTTAAAAACGAATATATAAAGCGTATGGCAGCCCGTAAGGGATTGACAGCTATTTCAAAGCTGTCATGCTATTTCAAAAGCTGTCAATTTATACTTCGAAGTGTATTCCTTCGATACCCCTTCGATACCTCTTCGATACCGCTCCGATCCGGCATCGGAGCAGATACGTAATAAATCTGTATAGATTGCGTCATAGATTACAAGGAAATAGCTTTCAATCATTAATCAATTAATAATGGCAACAATAAGGGTTGCACCCGTTACGACCTGAATCCTTATTCTAAAAAAAATAATAAAATTAAATCAACAAAACCGCTTAGATAAAATCCCTCAAAAAAAATTTAAAGTTCATGTAGTACATTTGCCTATCTGAAATTTTAATAACTCTCTCACTTATGACCTGGAAACAGACATTCACTTCTTCAATAGGCAAAAAAATATTGATGGCATTAACGGGCTTTTTTCTCATCCTTTACCTGATTGTACATGCGGGAATAAACGCCTTGATTTTTTATAATGATGGCGGACAAACATTTGACAGGGTTGCATCTGTCATGCTGCATAATTATTTTATCCGGTTTCTGGAAGTAGGCCTTTTTGCAGTTTTTATTTTGCACATTATTCAGGGTCTTTTATTGTGGCAACAAAATAAAGCCGCCAGGAAAATTGGTTATGCAAAGAAAAAATATCCGCGCGAAATAAAATGGTACAGCCGCTATATGGGTTGGCTCGGAACCTTTATTCTTTTGTTTCTGGTGATGCATTTATATCATTTCTGGGCAAGCACCAAGCACGAATTATATTTTCACGGGCCGGTAATTAATCTTTATCAGGAAATGAAAGAAGTATTTACAAATCCTGTCTGGTTTACACTTTATATGATTGGCCTTGCATCACTTTTATTTCACTTGTTGCAAGGTTTTCAAAGCGCTTTTCAAACATTTGGTATCAATCACAGACGCTGGATTTATATTATAAAAGGGATTGGAGTTATCTATTCCTGGGTCATCTGCCTGTTGTTCGCATCAATGCCCATTGCATTTATGGCAGGATGGCTTCAGTAGTGAATGGTGAAAGCCGAAAGCTGAAAGCCGAAAGCTGAAAGCCGAAAGCCGAAAGCCGAAAGCTGAAAGCCGAAAGCAGAAAGCCGAAAAAATAAAAAGTATCAAAATATTCAATAAAACGTATGGCATTAGACGCAAAAATTCCGGAAGGCGAAATCGCAGATAAATGGACGAATTACAAAAACCATTTGGCATTGGTAAGCCCGGCAAACAAACGGAAATTAGAAATCATTGTAATTGGCACGGGGCTGGCCGGAGCTTCTGCGGCCGCCACTTTAGGCGAATTGGGCTATAAAGTAAAATCATTTTGTTTCCAGGATAGCGCAAGACGTGCACATTCTATTGCAGCACAAGGCGGTATCAACGCAGCCAAGAATTATCCAAGTGACGGCGATTCTGTTTACCGGCTTTTTTATGAAACTGTAAAAGGTGGTGATTACCGTTCACGCGAAGCGAATGTGTATCGGCTGGCAGAATTGAGCAGTAATATTATTGATCAATGTGTGGCGCAGGGAGTTCCTTTTGCCCGGGAATACGGCGGATTATTAAGTAATCGTTCTTTTGGTGGAACACAGGTACAGCGTACGTTTTATGCAGCCGGACAAACCGGCCAGCAATTATTATTGGGAGCTTATGGCGCTTTGGAAAGACAGGCTGCTTTGGGAAATGTAACTGTTTATTCACGTCATGAAATGCACGATATTGTGAAAATAGATGGGGTGGCGAGAGGTATCATTGCAAGGAATTTGGTAACCGGAGAATTAGAAAGATATTTTGGTCACGCGGTATTGATTTGTTCGGGCGGATACGGAAATGTTTTTTATCTGAGCACGAATGCAATGGGAAGCAATGTAACCGCTGCATGGAAATCGCATAAAAAGGGTGCTTATTTTGCAAATCCATGTTTTACACAAATACATCCTACCTGTATTCCGGTAACCGGCGAACATCAGAGTAAGCTCACTTTGATGAGTGAAAGTTTGAGAAATGATGGAAGAATCTGGGTTCCGAAAAATAAAGATGACAAGCGCAAGCCAAATGATATTCCGGAAGATGAACGTGATTATTACCTGGAACGGCGGTATCCGGCTTTTGGAAATCTGGTTCCGAGAGATGTAGCTTCGCGTGCTGCGAAAGAAAGATGTGACCTGGGTTATGGAGTCGGTACAACAAAAAAAGCGGTGTACCTTGATTTCAAGGATGCCATAAAAAGATACGGGAAAACTGAAGCACACAAACGTGGGTTAGACAATCCTTCTGCTGAAACAATTACCGAATTAGGTGAAGGGGTAATCAGGGAAAAATATGGAAATCTTTTTGCCATGTATGAAAAAATTACAGGTGAAGATCCATACCATGTTCCCATGCGGATTTATCCTGCGGTACATTACACAATGGGCGGCCTTTGGATAGATTATGAACTAAAAACAACCGTTAATGGGTTATATTCTTTGGGTGAAGCCAATTACAGTGATCATGGAGCAAACAGGCTTGGGGCTTCTGCATTAATGCAGGGACTTGCAGATGGCTACTTTGTAATTCCTTATACCATCAGCGCATTCATGGCTACCCAAATCAGAACACCTGCAATTCCAACTTCTCATCCTGCATTTGAAGAAGCAGAAAAAGCGGTAAGAGAAAGGATTGAAAAATTAATGAGCATTAAGGGAACAGAATCTGTTGAAAGTTTTCATAAAAGATTGGGAAAGATAATGTGGGAAAAATGTGGAATGGCGCGTAATGACAAGGGTTTGAGAGAAGGTATTGAAGAAATAAGGGCATTGAGAAAAGAGTTTTGGGAAAATGTAAAAGTGCCTGGAGAAATTTTTGAAATGAATCCCGAATTAGACAAAGCCGGACGGGTAGCGGACTTTTTAGAATTGGGTGAGCTAATTTGTATTGATGCGCTGAACCGCACAGAAAGTTGCGGCGGCCATTTTCGTGAAGAGAGCCAGACATCAGAAGGTGAAGCACTGCGAAAAGACGAAGAATTCAGCTATGTAGCGGCATGGGAATATACACCTGAAGGAGAAATTTTACATAAAGAGCCTTTGCATTTTGATGTGGTGAAACCAAGTCAGAGGAGTTATAAGTAGTTTGATTGCTATATTGTTTTATTGTTTTATTGTTAATTGTTTGATTATTCTCAACCTCGTGGATACTGAAACCGACAAAAAATACTTAAAACTGAGTGATATAGAATGTTATCGTATTGCTTTTCATTTGAGTAATTATATCTGGAATATAGTAATTAAATGGGACTGGTTTGCTAAAAATACGATAGGTTCTCAATACGTTGATGCGATTGATTCTGTGTCAGCCAACATTGCTGAAGGATTCGGAAGACATTTTAAAAAAGACAAAATAAACTTCTATCGGTATAGTAAGGGCTCATTAAAAGAAAGTTATGATTGGACACAAAAGGCAAAAGTCAGAGAGTTAATTGCAGCACAAGAATATGATTATATTTTTTCTGAATTAGAAAAGATTCCAAAGGCACTTAATCATTTGATCAAATATACAAATGATAAATTAAGCTTTTGAAAACAACCATATAACAATAATAACAATACAACAATATAACTATGGAACATTACAATATGAATCTTACCCTTAAAGTGTGGCGGCAAAAAAATGCAGATACCAAAGGAAGATTTGAAACTTATGAAGTAAAAGATATTTCCTCTGAAATGTCTTTCCTGGAAATGTTTGACGTACTTAATGAAAGATTGGTCAATGAAGGAAAAGACCCCATTGCGTTTGACCATGATTGCCGTGAAGGAATTTGTGGAGCCTGTAGCATGTATGTTGATGGAAGGGCCCACGGCCCCTGGCAATTGAATACCGTTTGCCAGTTACACATGCGGGCCTACAAAGACGGTGATACAATCGTTGTAGAACCATGGCGCTCTGTCGCTTTTCCGGTTATTAAAGATCTGGTCGTTGACAGAAAAGCGTTCGACAGAATTATTGAAGCAGGCGGATTTATTTCTGTAAATACCGGCAATGCACCCGATGCAAATACAATTCCTGTTGATCGTGCAAAATCTGATGAAGCATTTGATTCTGCTTCTTGTATTGGTTGTGGCGCTTGCGTCGCTGCTTGTCCGAATGGTTCTGCAATGTTGTTTGTAGGTGCTAAAGTTTCGCAGTTGGCTTTGTTGCCACAAGGCGATCCGGAAAGAATTACAAGAGTGTTGAATATGGTGGATCAGATGGATAAAGAAGGATTTGGAAACTGTGGTAATATTTACAATTGCGAAGCAGAATGTCCTAAAGGAATTTCTATCGAAAATATCGCTCGTATGAACCGTGAATATCTTGGCGCCTCCCTTTCATCAGAAATACAAAAACGGCCGGTGAGGGTGGTAGATCCAATGAATGAAAGAGGATAATGGCTGAGGGTTGAAAGTTGAAGGCTGGAGGACACATTACCATTTAGGCCGGATGTTTTAATAAGGAAATTACTGAGAAAGTAAAAGAAAAACAGAAAGAGCAAAGCCTGCCTGTACCATTCGGGCAGACAATAAAGAAGCACGATTTCTGTTTTTTTATTAAGCTTCTTCTTGGGTTACCAATCATTCCCCTAAAAAAGCTAATTTTAGCCTGTAAAATAATCTGCTTGAAACCAGGAAAGCTCTTATCCTTTATTCTGTTTTTATTTTTTTATAGTAATGGTTTTTCCCAGCAAAATCCGGCTTCGCTTTCTAACTTCAGAAGTAAAAAAATTTCCACTAAAATAAATCCGTTTTTATTAGATAGCAACAGCATTATTCCGAATACACTTTCAGTTATTGGAATTCCTGAAAGCAGCTACACTATTGATTATATCAATGCTTCTGTGTTTTGGAAAACTACAAATTTGCCGGATAGTATTTTTATTACTTACCGCGTTTTTCCTTATAAATTAAATGCGGTAACAAGACGCTTTAATTATGACAGCATCCGTTTTAATTTTGCTTTGGAAAAACCATATACTTTAAAAAGCAACCAGTTTGAAAATAAAATAATTGATTTTGGAAACATCAATTACAATGGAAGTTTCGGACGAGGAATTTCTATTGGAAATAACCAGGACGCAGTTGTCAGCTCTACTTTAAATCTTCAATTGAATGGATATATTGGTGATAGCCTGGAACTGACCGCTGCCATCAGCGATAATAATATTCCCATTCAGCCGGAAGGAAATACACAAAATATCCGCGATTTTGACCGCATATTTATGCAAATAAAAAAGCATGGCTGGCAGGCAAATTTCGGTGATATTGATATTCGTCAAAGCCAGAATTATTTTCTCAATTTTTCAAAAAGATTGCAGGGCGGTTCGTTTCAGACTGATAATGTAATTAATAAAAATATCAGCAATTCCTTTTTGGCAAGCGGCGCTATTTCCAAAGGAAATTATATGAAAGATATTATTACGCCAATCGAAGGAAACCAAGGTCCTTACAAGCTTTACGGCGCAAACAATGAATTGTATTTTGCGGTTCTTGCAGGAACAGAAAAGGTTTATATTGATGGTGAATTATTGACAAGAGGCGAAGACCGTGATTATGTAATAGATTACAATACAGCCGAAATAACGTTTACGGTGAAACGCTTAATTACCAAAGACAGCAGAATACAGGTTGAGTTTGAATATTCCAATCAGAATTATCTCAACTCAATGATTTATGCAAATGATGAAATCAATTTCAATAATAAATTAAAAGTCAGCATTGGCGCTTATACAAATGCCGATGCAAAGAATTCTTCCATCAATCAAACGCTTACAACAGACCAAAAACAATTTTTATCGCAGATAGGAAAAAATATTGACAGTGCAACTTATCCGAATGCAGTGCCAGATACCTTTTCTGTCAATAAGATTTTATATAAAAAAATTGATACAACCATCAATGGAATTCATGATACGATTTTTGTGTATTCTGTTAATCAAAAAGATAGTTTATACAATCTTTCTTTTACAAATGTTGGTTTGGGAAAAGGAAATTATACAGCCGTAAATGATGGCAATGCGAATGGACGGGTTTTCCAATTTGTAGCGCCTGTAAATGGCGTCAGACAAGGTGGTTGGGAACCGGTGATTTTGTTGATACCGCCCAAAAAACATGATTTAATAACCGCTGCTGCACAATATTCTTTCAATAAAAATTCTTCTTTAAAAGCTGAAGTTGCGATGAGTAATTATGATGTAAATACTTTTTCAACATTAGGAAAAGAAAATGATAAAGGGATGGCGGCAAAAGTGAATTATACGATGCAACAAAAAGTTTTTGGCAATATAAAGCCGGGAATTAGTTTGCAAACTAACGTAGGTTATGAATATGTTCAGGATAAATTTAAACCTTTGGAAACGTTGCGCAACGTGGAATTTAACCGTGACTGGAGTTTGCCTTTTGATGCGCCTGCGGCTACAGAAAATTTGATAGATGCTTCTTTGCAAATAAAAGATGTGCAAAATAATTTTTTAAAATATCAGTTTACGAATTACAACCGCAGCGATAATTACAACGGGGTTAGAAATGCTGTTGATAACATAATGGAAATAAAAGGATGGCATTTTAATAATAAATTTTACATTACCAATATCAACAGCGCGATTCAGAGTGGTTCTTACGTTCGTCCTTCTATTGATTTATACAGAACATTTTCTTCATTGGATAATCTAAAAATAGGCGCCGGTTATGCTTCTGAAAATAATCAGCAATTGGATAAAACTTCGGATACATTAATGCCAATCAGTTTTGCTTTCAACACCTGGCAGATTTATCTAAAATCTTCTGAAAGAAAATTAAATAAATGGGGAATTACCTATTCTGAAAGAGAGAATAAAATTCCTTTTCAAAAGGGATTGATTTCTCAGGATAAAAGCCGGAATATTAATTTGATGACTGAGATAATGAGCAACGAACACCAGCAGTTAAGGGTAAATGTAACTTACCGGAAATTAGATGTATTCAACAAAGGATATTCTAATGAACAAAGTGATGAAAGCCTGCTGGGCCGTATGGAATACGCCGTCAATGAATGGAAAGGTTTTGTGCAGGGAAATGTCTTGTATGAACTTGGTTCGGGGCAGGAACAAAAGCGCGAATACACCTACATTGAAGTGCCGGCAGGGCAGGGTTATTATACCTGGAATGATTATAATAAAGATGGTGTTCCCCAACTGAATGAATTTGAAGTAGCGATTTATGATGACCAAAAAAAATGGATACGCGTTTTTACCCCAACAAATGAATATGTAAAAGCAAACTACATTCAGTTCAATTACAATTTCAGCATTAATCCTGATTTGATTATTTCAAGAAATACGACAAAGAATTTTTTAAAATTTATGAGAAAATTAAGCGGTACTTCTTCTTTGCAAATCAATAAAAAAGATATTTCAAACGGAGGATTTGAATTCAATCCTTTTAGTAAAAAATTAGCAGATACTTCATTAATAACCTTATCTTCTTTTCTGAGCAATACGATTTATTTTAACCGTAAAAATTCCGTTTGGGGAATTGATGTTACGCATCGTTTGAATAATACAAAATCACTTTTAAATTATGGCTTTGAAAGCAATTCTTTACGCGATTTAACCTTAAAAGGAAGGTGGAATCTGAACCGTTCTATTGCCACAACTTTTACAAATAAATATGTGCGCAATCAGTTAATTACGCCTTCTTTTACCAACAGAAATTACCTGATTGATGAAGTTTCTGCAGAACCTTCGGTGAGTTATATTTATAAAAGTGATTTCCGTGTAAGCCTTATTTACACTTACGATACAAAGAAAAACAAAACCGGCGATTTGGAAAAAGCAATTAACAATCAGGTTGCAGCGGAAGTAAAATACAATGTGCTTTCCGATGGAACAATCAACGGTAGATTTTCATTTAATAATATCAGTTTTACCGGCGATGCAAACAGCACTGTTGGTTATATTCTGTTGGATGGATTATTGCCGGGAAAAAATTATTTATGGAATTTGGAACTTACCAAAAGGCTTGCCGGAAATATTGAACTGAACCTGCAATATGAAGGTAGAAAACCTGGAAGCAATGCCGTTGTTCATACAGGAAGGGTTTCTTTGAGAGCGATTTTTTAAACAGTGAATAACGTGAATGATGAATGGGGGGAACTTTGAAATTGTAAACAAAGAAATAGAAGGAAATGGTATTTCCTTTTGTATAAATGATTACAAATGGAGCCGGAAGCAGTCCGTAAATAAATCAGTCCGTAAATAAATAAGGGAGATTTGTGTTCATTAAGTTTACCGGATAAAAAAAGATCGGCAATAAATAGCCGATCTTTTTTACTCACATTTTCCCAATTATTTCAATATTATCTGCATTGCAGCCTGGTTTAGATTCGACGCTATGGTTATTCCTGCAGGAGCGGCAGTAATTTTTAAAGGCAGGATGTAATCTTTGGAAGCATCCAGCATAGAAGTAGTGATTTGAGGATATACAACAGCTATTGGATACTGGCCTGGTTTTGCAGGTTGTATGGTTACTTGTCCATTATTTGGAAGTGTGTAAGATCCGGCCGGAGGCATGATAAAATCCGTTCCGTCGGCATTATTTATCGTATTGATTACAGAATCATCCACGGCTACAGTAACCGTTACAGCTGTACTGTATGGTGCCGGAAAGCTGGTAAAAGATAATTCTATTTCTAACGGAGCATTATTACCTGCCGGGTATGCCTGCGTACTGTCATAAACAAGCGTTTGGGGAGTACTTGAAATTGCCAACGGGGCAGATTGCAAATATCCACCCTGAGGGGGATAAAAACCTGGGTTTGGAAATAGAAATCCCACAAGAGCAGGGCTTTTTGAAAGATCTTCCCGCGTATCTTTAAGACAGGAAGATAAAGCAAGCAGTAAACCAATAAATAATAGCTTTTTATATTTCTTCTGAAAATGAATTATGTTTTTCATAATATTTTTGTTTTAATGTTTAGGGCATCCAGAAAATTTTGTTGTTGAATTGCGCATCTTTTCCGGTTCCCGCGGCGGGTACATTGGTTGGGTTTCTATCTATTTCAGTTTGAGGATAAAGTAATCTTACCGGAGTTTTCTTTGTTGTAAGGTGTGGATTCATTGAAAGTGGAATATCGGAAGGAAGACCGAGCCTTCTATAGTTGTCCCATGTTTCCAAAACATCAACGCCGTTTAAAGCCGCCCACTCCTGTACTATTATCGCCTGCAAAGGATTAGCCGAAGAGGCTGGCCAGCCTACGTTTACAATAGGTTGCGAATAATAAGTCTGAGCAGCAGAAACTGCATTTGGAACTCCTTCATAAATAAATGATTGGGTAATTGCCTGTTGATAAAAGTCCATTGGATTACCTGGTATCCAGCCTCTATATGCAGCTTCCGCCTGGAAGAACAAGCTTTCAAAATCCGGTAATAATGGAGTAGGAGAAGTAGCTGTTCCCAGCATTCCCGGTCCGAAGCCGGAGGTATTTGGATTACTTAATGATCCCGGATCTCCTTGAAAATTACCACTGATTGTATCTGTATTACTGGAAACAGCAGAAGCTGTTGGAGCATAAAAACGCCTTAATCTTGGATCATTTGTATTTGTATAAAAATTAGTGGCGTATTTATTTGCGCGGTAATAGGCATTGCTTCCTGATGGCGAACCGGTTGGAGTAGCACCATAGAATCCATAAAAAGGACTTTGTTTCCCTAAAGAATTTACATAACCGGGATTGATCATTGCTCCGTTTCCTGCCATTAAAAATCCATCCCCTTCCGCGGTGATTTTTGCCAGCTCTGCCGTTACTACGGGTTGTTGCGAAGGTTGTTGTGAAAGGTTTAAAAGCATCTTTAATTTTATCGTATTGGCAAATTGAATCCATGAAACAAGATTTCCGGAAAACATAATATCAAAAGATTGATCAGCTGCGTTTGTGCCAGAATAATTTGCACCTTCTGCTGTTTGGATTGATGCAATTCCGCTATCTAACTGATTAAACAGATCTTTATAAACAGTGGCTGCGTCATCATATTTGGGCTTTAAATTATTAATATCCAAAGCCTGGGAATAAGGAATGTCGTTATAAACATCCACCAATTCGCTATAATTATAGGACATTAAAATTTTGGCTGCTCCGGAAAAAAAAGGGTCTTTTGCCGCCTTGGCATTTTCATTTACCTGTTTCAAATCAAGGTTGATATGATAAAGTTGTTGCCAGAAGTTTTCGCTAAAAGCATAACTGGGAGATATTTGGTAAGTTTCAGTAGCATTGTCGGGAATATAATTTCCGCTCCTGGATGCGTATCCCATCCAAAAACTCAGAAACTGTGATAATCCGATGCTGTTTACATTTCCCATCTGGTATAAATCATTCGACATCAGTAATCCATAATTTACAGAAGTTGGCGAATTAGGATTGTTATTATTTACATCCAGGAATTTTTTATTGCAGCTAAAAAAAATAAGAAGTGCCGGAATGAATATTAATATTGAAAATTGCTTTTTCATTGTTGAAGTATTTATTTGTGCTTAAAATCCTTTATTAATCATTCTTTTTTAATTTTTAAAAAGTAACACTTACATTAAATCCATAATCGCGGGTAGGAGGAGTTTGACCAACAGAAGTTCTTCCAACTGCATTTCCATTTGTTTCTGAAAATTCAGGATCTGTCCAGTCATTTGTTTTTGGCCTTAGCATAACCAAATTGTGGCCAACAAGGCTAATGACGACATTTTTTATAAAATGACTGCTTTGAACCCATTTTGCCGGAAGTTGGTAAACCAGCGAAACTTCTCTTAATTTCCAAAAGGCTGCGCTGGTTACATAGGGAGAACCTACACCTGTGCCATAATAATTGGTCCAGAACGCATCGGCACCATCATATGTTGCTACGGATGTATTGGGAATGAATTTGCCGGGCGATGTTTCTATTACTGAATTTGGAAAAATAATCCGTTGGCGCCCATTGGTTACAGAATGATAATCTGTCCCAACAAAATCAAGTTCCCTCCCAATGCTGTTCATGATATAAGCGCCTCCTCTGTAATCTGCAACTACATTTAAAGTGAGCCCTTTATATCCAAATGACGTATTAATCCCCAGTATATCCGAAGGATTGGTATTTCCAAAAACGCTGATATTGTGATTTACAGAAGGGAAGCCGGTTACCGGATCTACAATTACATGTCCCTGAGGATCCCTGGCCCAATCAGAAACTTTAATAACCGGATAAGGTTGTCCTACCTGCGCATAAATACCTCCATCCAAAACAGGTTGAAAATCATTCAGATACTGGCCAATCTGAACAGAATTTACACTATCTGAAGGTAAGATAGAAAGCACCTCATTTTTATTATGAGAATAATGAACACCAATATCCCAGGTAAAATTGGGTGTTTTGACGGCTGTTGCTCTCAAATCAAGTTCCACTCCCTCATTCAGCATTTTACCAGTATTCAGGATTTTTACATCATATCCGGTAGCATGAGAGATTTCGGCCGGAAGTGTTTGATGATCAGTTGTTTCGTGATAATAATCTGCATTCAGATTTATTCTGTTATCCAAAAAGCCTGCATTAAATCCGGCTTCGCCTGATAAAGTCCTTTCCGGGGAAATGGCCGGATTATAAGAGGTATTATTGTTGGTATAACCTCCCAAACCTCCAAATGGAAAAGCGTTGGTTCCAAAATTGGTAGCGGGGCCTATGTCATAAATATTATTAATCAAATAAGCGCCATACCGGCCTTGTGAGGTAAGGCTGATATTAGCCACCCGTGTTAAGCCTCCGAAAATTTTTCCATAGGATAATATTTTACTATCCTTCAAAGAAGAAATCGCGTCTGTAAACACAAAAGACAAATTAGCTGAAGGATATTCATAATGCTGGTTAGAAGGCGGAAGTACGCTATTCCATTCATCACGGTTTGTGAGGTGGAGGAATAAATAATTTCTGAATCCTAAAGTAAGGTCCTCAAAATAGGCATATTGGCGCTGTGTAAATTTGTTCTGAAAAAATCCGGGAGTACCGGAACCACTGCTGATGTTATAAAATCCGGGAACGAGAAGCGTTGTACTGCTCAGTTGTTCTTCATTAAAAACAGCCTGGCCAACGCTGCCCCCTAAAATCAATTTTGCAGAAAAATCATTAAATTTTTTGTCAAGAGTAACCAGGAAATCATTATTTAACAGGTTTTCAGTATTTGTATAATCAATTACCTGTCCGTTAAATTTTTGCAGAGAAGAAGGCCATGCACCGCCGCCTGTTGGGTCATTAATCGCCCATTGGGCAAATGTGATTGCCGCCTGCGTTGCTTTTGCTACCTGGTTATTGAGGGTAAGGCCAACCCGGTCACTTAAATTTAGCCAGGAAGTAGGTTGCAAACTTAACTGAATGCTTCCCAGTAAATCATTAGAGTAGTACTTCTCTAATGATTGATAAGCTTCCTGCCATGGATTGGTATTATATGCATTCACATATCCATCAGGAGTAGCAAAAGGATTGTTCTGATAATCTTTGAAGTCTTTTAGGTTCAGGATGGGGGGATTATCAAGCACCTGTGTATAAATCGGAAACTGCTGTGAGTAACCCGGCCCAACGTCCTGCACATTGCTGTATGTGTACCCTACATTGTATTGTGCAGAAAAGATACCGTATTTTTTTGTTCCGTTTACGCTTACGTTATCCCTCGTTTTCGTTGTGTTTGGAACTACACCAGTTGTTGTTAGATGCTGCGCGCCCAAATAAAAAGTGCTGCTTTCATCACCGCTTGAAAATGACACAGATGTTTGATTGGTTACACCGGTTTGAAAGAAATTTCTAATTCCATTTTTTGCAGGAACATCCGGAACAAATAAACTATCCCACTTAATACTGCCATCCGGGTTAGTAACCTGAACCGGGCCACCAAGCATTACCTTTCCAACACCGGTGAAAGGCGGCCCATAAGCTTCATTTTCGTAATTCACATATCTGGGAGTGCCATCAGGGTTGATATAAACATGTATATTTCCAAAACCATCTCTGCCTATTGATTCACCTCCGTAAGAAGTAAAAGCTGATTGGAATTTTGGTAAATAAGAAACAGTCTCAAAAGTAGTGGTATTGCTGAGCGAGATCACCGGTTTGCCCCTTTGCCCGGTTTTAGTCGTAATAACCAACACACCATTTGAAGCACGGGAGCCATATAAAGATGCACCTACTGCGCCTTTTATTACATCCACACTCGCTACATCATTTGGATCCAGAGTTGCGAGGTTGTAATTATCCGGCATCGGGATTCCGTTTATTACAACCAATGCCTGGTTGTTTCCAAGGAATGAACGATTACCACGTAATACAATTCTTGTTTGCGGATCAATACCGTTATTGGGTAGATTGATTTGCAAACCTGAAACTTTTCCGGTAAGGCCGGTCGACAGATCCACCACTTTAGCCTGGTTTAACTGTTTACTATCGATATTAGCCGTAGCATAACCCAATTCCCTCGCTTCCCTTTTTATTCCCAAAGCCGTTACTACTACAGTATTCAATTCTTTTGAACTGGCAGTTAAAGTAATGGGTATCTGCGTAAGATTTCCTACATTAACATCCTTTCTTTCGAAGCCCACTGAGGAAATCTCTAAAACTGCATTATGCGGAACAGATAAATGAAAATTTCCGTCTGCATCCGTTGTTGTACCTAACGTTGTTCCTTTTATTTGAATGGAGACTGATGAAACAGGGTTTCCTGATTCATCTTTTACAGTTCCTGTTACTTCATGATTCTGGGCAAATACGGATATTCCAAAAAATATCAGCAGGGAAATTAAAATAACTCGTCTCATGGGAATTTTTTTTATTTTTTTCAAAAATAATAGCACCGGATTTCCAAAACGAGGCATTGGTTTTTTTAAAAACGCTGCAAGGATTTTTGTGTTTTTACGGTCAAATGACAGAAAGATTTTGACCAAAAATTTCTGAGAAAAATGAAGTGTGAAAACGAAATAAAATAAAAAAATGTAAGCGGTGAAAAAGAATAGTTTAATTTATAAACTATTTTTTTATAAAGAGTTATAGTGTGCTCATATATGACTTATCCACAAGCTTTCGGCTTAATCACTGCATGCAAAATCAATAAAAATTTCAACCGTAGTGTGGCTTTTTTGCATTATTTAAGTTTGAAAAATGACTATAAAATGATAAAGGAATAACTGACGTTTATGAAATATTCGAATCGATGGTTATCAACGACTTTATTGCAAAAAAAAACCCCTGTTCAGGGATTTTTCTTGCAGTTCGTTTCGGTAGTAAGATTTAGAAATTACAAAAGATTGCCTTCCGGAATAAGTTTTTTTGTTTTACCGAATACAGTGAGCCAAAACTGAGGATAATACTAAAGACAATATTGCTTTCTAAAACGCTGCTTTGAAATATTTATTTTAGAAAAATAATATAAAAATATTTTTTTAAAATATTTAGACTGGCTGAATATATCGGTATTCTTCTGTTTTCTTCGCTTAAATTGCATTTTTTTTAAACTCATGATGTCTATTGCCAAAAAGGAATTACACCAGTTTTTCAGCAGCCTAACCGGTTATATTACCATCATTTTATTTTTGGTAATAAATGCGCTGTATCTTTTTGTTTTAAAAGATAGCAATATTTTTGATTTTGGATATGCAACACTAATTTCATTTTTTGATTTTGCACCGTGGATTTTTATTTTCTTAATTCCTGCCTTATCCATGCGAAGTTTTGCAGATGAATTCAAATCGGGTACGTTTGAAACTTTACAAACAAGCCCGATTTCAAAATGGCAAATTGTTCTGGGAAAATATTTTGCCATTCTACTCGTAATTATTATCGCTTTGATTCCCACATTGCTTTATGTATTTACCATTCATTCTTTGTCATCTTCCGGCGGAATAGATGGTGGCGCAATCATAGGTTCATACATCGGTTTATTTTTTTTAGCGGCTGTTTTTGGTGCAATAAGTACGTGGTGTTCAAGCCTTACCTCAAACGCAGTTGTCGCTTTTTTACTCAGTGCGTTTGCCTGCATTATTTTATATTTTGGATTTACAGCAATCAGCAAATTGCCGGTGTTTACAGGCAACGCAGACTATTATATTGAAATGCTCGGAATAGATTTTCATTATCAAAGCATCAGCAGGGGCGTGGTGGATACGCGCGATATTATTTATTTCGTAAGCATTATTTTTCTTTTCCTTTTCGCCACGCAAAAAAATTTAAACAAAAAATAAGAACCATCAAAAATGAAATTTCCTTTAAATAAAAAATGGTGGCTTCTTATCATTATTGTTGCGATGGTACTGGTAAATTATCTCGCTTCTGTTTTTCATAAAAGGATTGATCTTACCAATGAAAAGAGATTTACTATTTCGACTCCCGTAAAAAAAATCCTGAAAAATATTGATGAGAAAATGGAAATCAAGATTTTTTTAAGAGGTGATATTCCTGCCGGCTTTAAAAAATTATCTCTTTCTGCCCAGGAACTTTTGCAGGAATTTAAGGAATATTCTAATGGAAATATTCATTACAAAATTATTTCTGCTGATGAAAAAATGCCTGGTACAGAAAGAACTTATGCCGATACACTTTCTTCTCTGGGAATTGTGCCCATCAACTTAAAAGTGCAATTAAAAGAAGGCGAGCAATCTCAATATATTTATCCGTCGGCCCTTGTAAATTATCAGAACAAACTACAGCCGGTAAATTTATATTCCGGTTCCAATACTTTTATTACTGTGCCGGAACTCAATAACGCAGAGGCTTTGCTCGAATTTAACTTTGCAAATGCAATAGAAAAAATTATTGAAAATAAAAAACCAATGGTTGCATATGCAGTTGGAAACGGTGAACCAACCGGGCCAAATGTTTATGATCTGGTAGAAAATGTTTTAAAAAAAAACTATAATCTTTTTATGATGGATTTGGCAAAAGAACCGGTAATTCCGGATACTTTTAAATTGCTGATGATCATAAAACCAACACTTACTTTTACCGATGCTGAAAAATTAAGAATAGACCAATATGTGATGCATGGTGGAAAACTATTGTGTTTTATTGACAGGCTGAATGCAGAGGTGGATAGTTTGCAAATGAAAAATGAAGTCATCGCATATGACCGCAATTTGAATCTTCAGGATTTATTTTTTAAATATGGAGTACGTATTAATCCTGATCTTTTGATGGATTTACAATGTGACTTTTTGCCGTTTAATGTGAATGTCAGCCCCAATGGCGCAGCCGGGCAGGGAAAAGATCAGTTTGAATTTTTGCACTGGAATTATTTTCCATTATTTGAATCAAAACAAAACAGCGTGATCAATAAAAATCTTGGCCTCGTTGCCGGCAGATTTGTAAATACAATTGATACCGTGAGTGCACCGGGAATTAAAAAAACAATTTTATTAAGTTCTTCTTCTAACTCAAGAACGATAGAAACTCCAGCGTTAATCAGTGGTTCAGAAAACCGGAATGCTCCTGTTGACGCGGCGTTCAACAAAAAAGACTTAATTGCCGGTGTTTTGCTCGAAGGAAAATTTACTTCTTTATATAAAAACCGGGTAAGCAGGAATGAAATGGATTCTTTAAATTTTTATGGTACCCCATTTCAACCCGAAAATATAAAGGATAATAAAATGATCATCGTTTCTGATGGTGATATTGTTTTAAATGGTATCTATAAGGGACAGCTTTTGCCGATGGGCGTTAATTCTTATACCGTTGGGACACAATATGAATACCAGTTTGCCAATCGCCGTTTTGTCGAAAACTGTTTGGAATATCTGATAAATAATGCCGGATTAAGCGAAGCAAAATCAAAGGATTATAAACTCCGTTTACTGGATCCTAAAAAAACAGATGAGCAAAGAGGCTTTTGGGAGATATTAAATCTTTTATTGCCTGTATTTATTATTTTGATTTTTGGAGTGATTTATCAATGGTGGAGAAAGAAAAAATACACAGGAAATGTTGTTAAATAAAACTTGCATTTTCTTTCAGGAGATAAAGAAATAATATCATTTTTTATTCTCCATATTCACATCACTTTATAAGATTTGCTGAATAGGAATCGGCATTTTTTATTCCTTTACTATTAAAATAGTTTACAATTTTTTAATGGTTTATTTCTAACTCTAACTTCATTATTGCGTATTTTTCCATTTTTATTTAAATATTATGCTGACAGCAACAGAATGGAGTTATCTGATTTTTGGGATCGTTTTAGCTATTGCGATCATTTTTGATCTTGGTTTATTAAGCAGAAAATCTCATTCGATTTCTATTAAACAAGCGTTTCATCAAACAATGTTTTGGGTTGGTTTGGGTTTGGGCTTTTTTGTTTTTGTTTGGTTTGAAGATGGCCAGACTATTGCCCTCGAGTATATCAGCGCTTACCTGATGGAGTGGGGCTTGAGTATTGATAACATTTTTGTCTTCATCCTGATATTTTCTTATTTCCGTATTCCCGAACGACATGCCAACCGGGTTTTACTTCTCGGGATTTTGTTAGCCATTGTTCTTCGCGTTATTTTTATAACTGTTGGTATAGCGCTTATAGACCGGTTTTACTGGATTCTATACATCTTCGGCGCCTTCCTTGTTTATACCGGTTTCAAAATGTTTTTTGTAAAAACAGAAGAGGATTTTGATCCGCAGCAGAACGTTGTTTATAAATTTTTAAAAAGAATGCTTCCGCTTTCACATGATAACAGCAGTGGAAAATTTACTCAAAAAATAAACGGTAAAACTCACTATACGATGCTTTTCGTAGTGATGATTATGCTTGCTGCAACAGACATTGTTTTTGCGCTGGATTCAATTCCTGCGGTTTTCTCTATTACCCAAAACAGAATGGTTGTTTACACCTCAAATATTTTTGCAGTTCTGGGTTTGCGTTCGTTGTTTTTTTTATTAAGAAGCGCGGTAGAAAAATTCAAATATCTGAAAGAAGGTATCGCAATTGTGCTGGTATTTATTGGAGTAAAAATGCTGGTCTCATATTTTGGAGTTCATTTGCATATTACCATTTCATTGTTCGTAATTATTCTCTGTTTGGGAGGATCTATTTTGTTTTCTATTTATAAAAATAACCTTGAACAAAAAAGAATAAATAGAAATAATTGAATGTAACTATCCACTATACTATTAATGAAATTGCAAGTATATGCAATGGAAAATGGTTGAATAAAAATTCGTCTGTAGTGCGGCCTGCATACCTTTCACTGGATAGCAGAAAAATTTCTTTTCCCGAAATCACGGTTTTTTTCTCCATAAAAAACAAGCATCAGGATGCAGGTTTGTTTATTGAAAATTTATATAATAGGGGTGTGAGAAACTTTGTGACTGCTGATGAAAATATTGATTTAAAAAAAATTTCTTTTGCAAATATTATTTTGGTAAATGATACGGTTTTGGCGCTTCAAAAATTAGCCATTTACCATCGCAATCAGTTTATAAAAGAAAATTTGCCTGTAATCGGGATTACCGGAAGCAATGGAAAAACAATTGTAAAAGAATGGCTGAACCAACTTCTTGAAAATGAGTTTTCAATCGTCAGGAGCCCAAAAAGTTTTAATTCTCAAATTGGTGTTCCGCTTAGTGTTTTAAATATCAGTAAGACTCACAATTTAGGCATTTTTGAAGCGGGAATTTCGCTACCGGGAGAAATGAAAAATCTTGAAAAAATAATTAAGCCAACCATCGGGGTTTTTACAAACATTGGAAATGCGCACGATGAAGGATTTAAAAACCGTAAAGAAAAAATAAATGAAAAACTCATTTTATTTAAAGATGCAAAACATTTAGTTTTTGATGCCGGTGATAAAAATTTATTAAAAGAAATAAATTTATTTAAGCAAAAAAATGCAGGCATTCAATTGTTTTCCTGGGGAAAGAAAAGCGATAATATTTTAAAAATAAATGAAATAAAAAAAAGCAATTTTTCTTCTTTAATCAAGGCTGTTTATCAACAAAAAAAGATCGTTATTGAAATTCCTTTTACAGATGATGCATCCATACAAAACGCTCTTCATTGTTTATCTGTATTATTTATTTTAAAGAAAAACAGCAAAGAAATATTTGACCGGTTTCGCTCACTTTATCCAATAGCGATGCGGCTTGAGATGAAACAAGGTATTAATCATTGCAATATTATTAACGACAGCTACAGCAACGATTTGTATTCCCTGGGAATAGCGCTTGATTTTTTGAACCAGCAAAAACAGCATAAAACTCACACACTGATTCTTTCTGATATTTTGCAATCCGGCGTGGAGCCGCAAAAATTATATTCGCAGGTTTCAGCCTTATTGCAGCAAAAAAATATTGATCGGTTTTTTGGAATTGGCCCTGATATTTTTTCTCAGCAAAAGGAGTTTCCGGCAATAAAAAATAAATCTTTTTTCAAATCCACTGATGAGTTTCTGGACAATTTAGTTCTTTCAAATTTTCATAATGAAACGATTTTAATAAAAGGCGCCCGGCAATTTGAATTTGAAAAGATCAGTCATTTTTTAGAACAAAAAGTTCATCAGACGGTTCTTTCCATCAACCTGAATTCTATTGTTTTTAATTTAAAAAAATACAAAGAAAAATTAAAACCCGAAACAAAAATTATGGCTATGGTAAAGGCTTTCAGCTATGGAAGTGGAAGTTATGAAATCGCCTCTGTTTTGGAATTTAATAAAGTGGATTATCTGGCAGTAGCCTATACTGATGAAGGAATTGAACTGCGAAAAGCGGGAATTACATTACCAATTATGGTAATGAATATTGACGACAGCACATTCGATTCTATTGTAAATTATAACCTCGAGCCTGAAATCTTTTCTTTTGCTTTATTGGAGGATTTTACCGGTTTTTTAAAGAAATCAGAAATAAAAGATTATCCTGTTCATTTGAAAATTGATACAGGCATGCACCGGCTTGGTTTTATGGAAAATGAAATCAATTTGCTTTGCAAAAAAATATCCGGTAATGATTTTATAAAAGTTAAAACTGTATTCTCTCATCTTGCTGCGAGTGAAGATCCAAAGGAGGATAATTTTACAATTTTGCAATTTAATATTTTTAAAATCTGCTGCTCAAAAATAGAAAAATCTTTAAAATATTCCTTTGACAAACACATTGATAATACTTCCGGAATCAGCCGTCATCCAGATTTACAAATGGATATGGTTCGTCTTGGCATCGGACTTTATGGGATAGACAGCAACGAAGAAATGCAAAGAAATTTGAAAAATGTCTCTACACTAAGTACGACCATTTCACAAATAAAAAAAATAAAAGCCGGAGAAACAATTGGCTATGGAAGAATGGGGAAAGTAACTAAAGATAGTACCATTGCTATTGTCCGCATTGGTTATGCCGATGGATATTCCAGAAAATTAAGCAAGGGCATTGGTAAAATGCTCATAAAAAATAAACTCGTTCCGGTCACTGGAAATGTATGTATGGA
>Ga0157370_10001906_pt1 | contig 25649 bp, 23 predicted proteins | sample C35metaG_FD_113463 | JGI IMG/M metagenome (GOLD analysis project Ga0157370, IMG submission 113463) | Corn rhizosphere microbial communities from Kellogg Biological Station, Michigan, USA - C3-5 metaG | ecosystem: Host-associated > Plants > Roots > Rhizosphere > Soil | place: USA: Michigan...
ATAAGTTTAGACAGCTGGAAAAAATTAATTGAATCTCAAAGTACATGGCTGAATAACACACCGTCAGTCCTGATTTTGAAACCATAATTTTTTAAATTCCAATAGTTTTAAATCCCAAATTTCGATTGTAATGATTGAGGTTTGGGGTTTTTTGTATTTCGCAGGATGGCACGCGGATAAAACGGATTCGCTAAAGCGAAACGCAGATTTATACGGATTTTTTTTATTGCTTTACTGGCTTTTTTGTCATCTCGACGGAGGAGAGATCACACTCGTAGATCGACAAAGATTTACACAATCTTGTCATCCTGACGGAGGAAGGATCTCCGCAAGCAGCTCGGCAAAGATTGGAATTTAACTTTCAACTATAATCCCAAATCAATTACATAAGAAATCTTAACAGCGATATTATCTTCAAACTTAAATAACTGATTTGGACCATAGCGATAGAATCCGCCGAGACCAAAACCTTTGTAGATTTTATTTAATTCAATTCCCGATTCGAAGAAACCTTTGTCTAATGTTTTGTATGATGGGCCAACATGCTGCTCTGGTTTTTCCATATTTCCCCAAGCCATTCTGCTTACTAAAACTATGGTAGGTCGAACTTTTTTCAGGATTTTGATTCGGTTAAAACCATGTTTGACCTGGAAAAAGATATATTGACTCGAGAAGAACTCATTAAAAAACATGGTTTCGAAACTGTTTCTTCCGGCAAAAGTAATACGATGAATAACGGTTTCTTTGGTAAGGTTGTTAGGCATTGTGTTGTACAAATGCGTAAGTGGTACGTCGCCAAAAGCGTAACCCCCTTGTAAAAGTAAACTCGTTTTTTGGCCGTTTAGGTATTTCTTTTCGTATTCAGTTTTAAAATCTATTTTCCCAAAATTAAAATCGTTGTCTAAAACATTTGGTAAAGACTGGGTGTATTGAAACGTAAATCTTGGAAATCTTTTGTCCGACTCATTTCTTCCGGTAGGCGTCTGCATAAAATCGCTAAAAGGCGCCCAAACAATCGAAAGCATGGCCGTTGTCATGATATAATTAGAATACAACTGTCCGTTGTAATTAAAAAGATAATCAAATTTTGGCTCCACGTACGTTCTGGCTAATTCTAAAACAGCTTCGGTTTTCGGGATAATCTTCGTTTGTACATTAGCTTTCCAGCTGTTGTAATGGTAAAATGTACTAATGTTGATTGGCCTTGGATCATAAATTTTAAAAACACGCTTATCGACCGCAAAGAGTGTACTTGCAATTTCTCGCACATCATCTGTATACGATCCGTTTATCCAGGTATTGGTGTCTTGGTCTAATAAAACGCCGGCGCCTAAATTGTATTTAACAACACCGTCTTTTGTTCCGTATGCCGTATATCCTTCAATCCTAAAATCTTTAGAAAATTTATCATTGGTTATACCTCCAAGACCTAAACGAAAACCTTCGTAATTGTTGTAACTGATTATTTTCTTTAAATCTAAATCGATTGGGCCAATAGGAATGTAGCCATTGATAATTTTACGTCCAAATCCCAAACGTTTTTCAATTCTTCGGCTTACGGATAAGCTGTCTAGTAATTGATAAGTTTTCTGGCTTTTTTGATCCAGAATTTCTTTTCGATACTGATTCCAGAATTCTTCCGGTTTTTTGCTTGCATCGTCTTTAATTTCGATATAAAGAGATGGATTTTTTATAGGAGTATCGGTATTGTAATGAATATCAAAATTGTTGCTTTCAGAAAGCAGATAAGTAAAATCCGAAGCCGCTTTTTTTCTCGGCTCATAATCTTCGGCAACATCTCCGTCAAACTGAATCGTTCCGCCTAAAATCTTAATATCATCATCATTTTTTCCTTTTACGATTTTAAAAGTAGTATTGCTTTGAAACCATACTTTTTCATTTGGCACGTAATCAAATTCATGAATACCGCTGATATCCAAAACGCCTTTTATGCGCATTATAGCTTTGGCAATCGCAAAATTTTGTGAGTCAATATATAAAACGCCTTCTAAACCCGAAGTTCTTCTTTTTTGTTTGTTTTTAAAGTAAATCATAAAGGTTTCACGTCCTTTTATGTTTACCGTATCTAATAATTTATAATTATAAGTCGAAGGTGCAGTATTCGAAATGGGGTTTTCGTACTTGGTTTCAAAAAGCTCGTATTTGTTATCGTAAATAGAAATTGACTGGAGGTTGAAAGCAATAACTTCGTAAATAGGGTTTTTAAATCCGGCTATTTTGGTGCCCAAAACGGTTTCTTTTAATTTATTGTTGCCAAACTGATATTGAGATACTTTTTCGGTTTGAAACAAATGCTGCTTGCTTATGATTTCTTTGAATTTATAATCAGAGGAATCGATGTTGATTTTCTTTTTATCGAAATCTTTATAAACGGCAGATGAATCTATTCTTCCGTCAATTGAATCCGGATTGGCAGTAACAATAAGTTTATTGTAGCTTTTGTAATCAAAACTTTTCAGCCTTTTCTGCGGATTGTTATTGTTTTTGTTTGCAATGACTTTTTTAATAATGGTCAAAGCCGGATTTTCATTAGAAACGATAACTTCTTTTAAATCGTCTGTTTTTTGAGATAATGAAACCGAGTAAAACTTTTTATTTTCAGCTAAAGCAATAATTTTAGTTTGAAAACCAATGTACGAAACCTTAAAATTTCCGAATTTAGTAAGGGTTTTAAAAATGAATTTCCCGTCAACGTCGGTAATCGTATTGCTGTTATCTGTAGTTGTAATAGTAGCAAAGGGGAGAGGTTTGTTGTTTGAGTCAGTTACAATTCCGCTTACTTGAAATTGCGCCTGAATGGTAAGCGTGAAAAATAAAGTCAATAAACAAAATAGCCTCATAGAGAATTATATAGATTCAAAAACGAAAAGTATTTGATTTTGGTATGCAAAAATAAGAATAAAAAAATCCGTCTGATAATTTTACCAGACGGATTTTTTTAATTTCATTTCCAAATACTTAAACCTTCATGATTTCAGCTTCTTTTGCAGCTAATAACTCATCAATTTTTTTAATGTATGTATTGGTTAAGTTTTGAACTTCTTCTTCTGCAGATTTGCAAACATCTTCTGAAGTTCCTTCTTTTTCTAATTTTTTGATATCAGTATTTGCGTCTTTACGAACATTACGAACACCAATTTTAGCATCTTCCGCTTCCGCTTTTGCTTGTTTCGCTAAATCGCGGCGGCGCTCTTCTGTTAAAGGTGGTACGCTGATGATGATAACATCACCATTATTCATTGGGTTAAAACCAATATTAGCAATCATGATTGCTTTTTCAATAACTTGCAGCATGTTTTTTTCAAAAGGCTGTAAAGTAATTGTTCTTGCATCAGGAACACTAATTTTTGACACTTGAGAAAGTGGTGTTGCTGAACCATAATAATCTACAAAAACACTCCCTAACATTGCTGGAGATGCTTTTCCTGCACGAATATTTAGAAATTCTTTTTCTAAGTGTGCAATAGAACCATTCATAGATTCTTCAGTACTTTCTAATATAAAATCTATTTCTTCACTCATTTTTTTTAGATTTTTAGATTTTTAGAAGGTTAGATTTTTAGACTTAAAAATGTATTCTTCTAATTTGCTAACGATGTTATTTTATTTTTTGAAATTGCTTTTGAAAATTATAAAGATTGTTATTAATCTAATCTTCGGATAATCTAAGCAGTCTAAATATTTACTACAGTTCCAATGTTTTCGCCTTCGCAGATTTTTAATAGGTTTCCAATTTTGTTCATATCAAAAACAACAATTGGCAGTTTATTTTCCTGGCTTAAAGTAAAAGCAGTTGTATCCATTACGTTTAATCCTTTTTTAAGGACATCGTCAAACGAGATGAAATCAAATTTTACAGCCGAAGCATTTTTTTCCGGATCAGAATCGTAAACACCATCAACACGAGTTCCTTTTAAGATCACATCAGCATTAATTTCGATTCCTCTTAAAACAGCTGCAGTATCAGTTGTAAAGTATGGGTTTCCGGTTCCGGCACCAAAAATTACAATTCTGCCTTTTTCAAGGTGGCGGTCAGCTCTTCTTTTAATATAAGGTTCTGCGATAGACTCCATTTTTAAAGCAGTCTGCAAACGCGTTTTCATTCCTTTATCTTCAAGTGCGCCTTGCAAAGCCATTCCGTTAATAACAGTGGCAAGCATTCCCATATAATCACCCTGCACTCTGTCCATTCCTGCGCTGGCACCAGCAACGCCTCTAAAAATATTTCCTCCTCCAATAACGATAGCAATTTCTACTCCTTTTGCGTGAATCTGCTTAATTTCATCTGCATATTCGGCCAATCTTTTAGGGTCAATCCCGTATTGTAGATCACCCATTAATGCCTCGCCGCTAAGTTTTAGAAGAATTCTTTTATATTTCATGTTTGTGTTGCGTTAATTTGTGCAAATATAGACATATTCTGATTTTTAAAAATAATGTTGACAAAATAAATTTTTATTTCATTTTGAATTTATTTTACTAATTTTGTAAGAAAATACATTTATTTTTTAATTTGATACAGGGAATAAAAATTTACGAATGAATTTCATCGTAAAATATAATCTCCAAATGTGACAAAAGTCATTCCTGCGTCTTGTTAAAATCATTAATTTTATACTTAGCAAAATAAACCTCTATGAAAAGTACTGTAGCCAAAGCATTATTCAACAGCCATTCTTATGCTGAATATCGAAAATTAGTTACCGATTTATTATCTGAAGGAAAATCAACAGGAAATGAACAATCCGAAAGTCTGACCAATTATTCTAAACTGAACGATGCCAGAATGAATCGTTTAGAAAAGACGATTACCATTTCTGAAGATGTGATTTCAAAACTGCAGCATTTAGATAATCACTACATCTGGCTGGTAATTTCTGAAGGCTGGTGCGGCGATGCAGCGCAGATTCTTCCTATTTTAAATAAAATGGCTCACGAGTCTGATAAAAAGATTGATTTGAGAATTGTACTTCGCGACGAAAATGAAGAATTAATGAATCAATACTTAACAAATGGCGGAAAAGCGATCCCAAAAGTTATCGTAATTTGTAAAGAAGCCGGAATTGTAAGAGCAGATTGGGGACCAAGACCAAAAGGTGCATCTGAATTAATGGCGAAACATAAAAGAGAAGTTGGTGCTATTGATGAAAAAATTAAAACCGATTTGCAATTATGGTATTTGGCAGATAAAGGAGTTTCTGTTCAACAGGAAATAGTCGAAATCATGGAAAATATCAAATATAACAGATTATAGCTTGAAATTTATTTGTAATAATAGTTTACAGTGTGCTGTTTGTAATGTGTTGATAACAAATGTGATAATGTTTTGCTAAAATATTTTTTTGTAAGACAAAATTGTGTATCTTGCTCTTTGAACCCACTTCTATTATTTATTTTTTGATTTACTCTTTTTATTGGTGTCTATTAATATTAACAATTAAAAAACACTATCATGAAAAAGTTATTCGAAAGGTTTTACGATTTTTTTTCAACGTACTTGTTTGGAGGCAAAAATATTCCTCACTATTAAAAAGCAAACAAGTATGGAGCAACATTATTTTTAGAAGTAGGCACATTACAAATCACATATGTAATGTGCTTCTTGTTTTTAAGAAGTTAAACTCTCCTCAAACAAAGTAATATCAATCGCATTTTTTACATCATAATCGCCAATTTTAGTTCGGCGTAAAACCGTTAAATGCGAACCAGAATTCATGGCTTTTCCAAAATCATAAGCTAAAGAACGAATGTAAGTTCCTTTAGAACATACTACTCTAAAGTCTATTTCTGGCAATGCGATTCTTGTAATTTCAAATTCGTGAATAGTCGTTTTTCTACTTGCAATTTCTACTGTTTCTCCGGCACGTGCATGCTCGTATAAACGAATACCGTCTTTTTTAATGGCCGAAAAGATAGGCGGTTTTTGATCGATTTCACCTAAAAATTGTTTTACCGTTTCGTGAATTAAAGCCTCATCGATATGTTCCGTTGGGAAAGTCTGATCGATTTCGGTTTCTAAATCATACGATGGAGTAGTGGCTCCAATATAAAATGTTCCCGTATATTCTTTTGCCTGCCCCTGAAGTTCAGAAATTCTTTTGGTGAATTTTCCGGTACAGATTAATAAAAGTCCTGATGCCAAAGGATCTAAAGTTCCGGCATGACCAATTTTAAATTTTTTAGGAAGCCCGACTTTATTGATTAAAAGGTATTTTAATTTATTGACAGCTTGAAACGAACTCCATTTTAAAGGTTTGTCTATCAGTAAAACTTGTCCGTCTAAATATTCTTCAGGTGTCATTATATAATGGTAAGCGGGTGAATGAAAAAGTGAATCAATAATAAAATGATTCCGGCAATGATTCTATAATAGCCAAAAACTTTGAAACCGTTTTTAGTTAAAAATCCAATAAAGGTTTTGATTGCTAAAAGTGCTACAATAAAAGCAACGATGTTTCCTATAATCAACATATTGATTTGATCGTGAGATAAATCGAATCCGGCTTTATAATAATCGTAACATTTTTTTGCTGTTGCTCCCAGCATAGTTGGTACTGCAAGGAAAAATGAAAATTCGGCAGCAGTTGTTCTAGATAATTTTTGAGACATTCCGCCCACAATACTTGCACCACTTCTGGAAACTCCCGGAATCATGGCGATACATTGGAATAAACCAATTTTAAAAGCTTGTAAATACGAGATTTCTTGTGAAGTTTCTGCTGTGTTTGGAGTATTGAACCATTCGTCAACTTTTAATAAAATTAGACCTCCAATTAAAAGTGAAACAGCAACTGTAACAGGGTTTTCTAATAAGCCATCAATAAAATCGCTTAATAATAATCCTAAAACTACAGCTGGAATAAAAGCAACTAAAAGTTTGAAGTAAAAATCAAAAGTCTGAAAGAAACGTTTGAAGTATAAAATTACAACCGAAAGTATCGCGCCAAGCTGAATAACAATGGTAAAAAGTTTAGTGAAATCGTCGTGTGCGATTCCAAAAAAAGAAGACGCAATAATCATGTGTCCAGTTGAAGATACAGGTAAAAATTCTGTGATTCCTTCAATAATGGCAAGAACGATAGCTTGTAATGTATTCATTTATTAGATTGTTAGATTATTAGAATATTAGACTTCTTAGATTTTTTAGAAAAGATTATTCTAAAGATCTACGAAATCTAAAATGTCTAAGTTGTCTATTTAGATTTTTTGAAAATAGAATAAATCGTGATTCCAAAACCAATTAAAACAGTTGTTGGAGCTAAACGAATACGTCTAAAACTAAAAACATCTTCATTAAAAACATTTGGATTATCACTTCCGCCGCCAGACATTAAAATAAATCCTAATGCAATTACCCCAATTCCAATCAATAAGATTTTGTAATTGACAGTGTCAAAAAGGAATTCCTGCTTTTGTTGTACTTCTTCTTTATTATTGTTATTTTTCATTTTGTCATTGCGAGGAACCAAGCAATCTTATCCTCTATTTTATATGAGTTTATATTTTAATCTAAAATTAATAAAGATCGTCAGTTCTTAAATTTAAGAAACGCTGTGTTGCAAAATGCGTGCTTACCCATGTAATTAAAACTCCTAATCCGAAAACGGCTAATAATACCAATCCGATTAAAGCTTTGTCTTCTAAAATTCCTAATCCAGGGAAATTCGTTTCTACATAGAATAAAAGACCAATAAGAGCGATAATCGCTAATAAAGCACCAAGCATTCCTAGTTTTACACTGCGGGTTACAAAAGGCTTACGAATAAACGATTTTGTAGCACCCACCATTTGCATGGTTTTAATGATAAAACGATTCGAGTGTATAGATAGACGAAGTGAACTATTGATTAACAAAACAGCAATTACAGTAAGGAAACCGCTGATAATCAAAATCCACATACTTACTTTTTTGATGTTGTCATTTACCAGATTTACCAATTGTTTGTCGTAAACAATATCTTCGATCATAGTGTTTTTGCGTAAAGCACTTTCTATTTTCAAGATACTGTCACGTTCTACGTAATCGGCTTTTAAGTGAATATCGTACGAATTCAATAATGGGTTTTCGCCCAAAAACGTTAGGAAATCTTCGCCAATAATATCGGTATGTTCTTTTGCCGCTTTTTCTTTGGTTACATAAACATAAGATAAGGCAAAAGGAGCTCTTTTTAATTCGGTATTAAAAGCTTTGATAACGCTGTCATTAGCTTCGTTTTTAAAGAAAACTGTCATGGCGATTTTTTCTTTAAAATCATCTGCCAGTTTTTTGGAATTAATAATGAATAATCCTAGTACTCCTAAAAGGAATAAAACCAAGAAAACACTTAAGACTACCGAAAAATAAGAGGAAATTAACCTGCGTTTTTGAAATTTATCAAAGTTAGAACTCATATATGCTAAAATTATGTGGTAAAAATAATAAAGAATTTCTTTATTTAAAGTTATTAACGAACTTTTATACTATAAATGTACGATTAGATATCGAATAAAGTTTTATTTAACAGCAAAGTGTGTAAAGTTTTGCGTTTGTTTAGTAAAAAAAAGTGACAAAAGACTTTGAACCTTTGTCACTTTGTATCTCTGAACCTTTTAAAAAAAAACTATTTCACTCTATTAACTTCAATACTTTTTAACCAGTAAACATGTCTTGGTCCGGTTTTAATATCGTTTTTACAAATCAGGATCATTTCACCGCTTTTTACCGGTTTTCCGTTTTCTTCAAAAAGAACATAGGTATTTTCTCCTGTTGGATTATTAAAGATTTCTGCCCAAGAGAAAGTAGCTTTATAATCGTCTGAAGCTCTGGCTACGATATAAAAATTGCGGTCTTTATGTCCGTCTTGTTTGATTTTGGCTTTTTCTAGAATGTCTTTCAAAAGAACACCTTTGCAAACTTTGTCGTCTTTTTTAACTTCACCGCTTTGGCAGACTACTTTAAAATTATCGATCGTAACCACTTTCATCTTTTTTAAAGAATCAACACTTAAGCGAAGCGGAAATTCGACATCGCCTTTTACTTCAATTTCATGATTGACTAATTTTAAACTATCGGCTGGAGTAAGAACCGGATGTTTGTCGTTATCTGGTTTAGAAACTTTTTCGGTTACTGTTATATCTTCTTTTTCTTTTTTAGAAGAATTACACATTGCGCATGAAAATGCAATTAGAAGAAGGAGAATGTAATGTTGTGTTTTCATATTTTTTTTGATTTAATTATTGAAAAAGCGAAGTGTTACAGAAAAATTACGGCCTTCTTCCGGATAACCTTCCACAAGGCAATAGTTTTTGTCGAATATATTATTGATTCAGGCATCGATGCTGAAATTTTTAGCGATTTTGCCCGAACCATAAAAATTCAAAATAGTGTAATCTGGAACTCTTGCGCCGTAACTTGTACTGAAACGAGAAGAATTAAATTCAGAATTAGCGATAAATCTCAGTATTTTAATAGGCTGATATTCTATAGTACCCATAACTTTTGTATTTGGAACATCGGTAAAATGAATATTTGGGTTTGTAATATTGTTTCTTTCAAGATAAGTATAATTGAAGTTAAGCGAAAGATTATCTAAAACCGAATAATTAATTTGTGCTTCGACGCCAAGATATTCGGCTTTGCCAAAATTCTGCATTTGAGATTTTCCAGGCTGTACGTTGCTTACGCTTAAAATAGCATCGGTAAGAGAACTATAGAAAAGAGCGGTTTGAAAGGTAATTTTGCTGAATAAATTAGCCGTATAATTTAATTCGTAATTAGTAGCTTTCTCCGGTTTTAGATCCGGATTCGGAATTGCCGTTCCCATTCGGTACGAATATCGGTCTTTGATGGTGGCAAATCTTGTTTTTTGAGAAACCGTTGCGCCCAATTTCTGATCTTGATTTAAATGATAAAAGAAACCAATCTGTGCATTAAAAGCATTACTCGCATCTGCCGACGGATAATCGGAAATTACTTTTGTAGTGTTGTTGTAATCTTCGGCTTCTGTATTTTTTCTGATGTTGTAACTCACGCCGGGAATTATGGTAAGTTTAGAATTTACTTTGTAAATATCTTCGATTCCAATTAAAACAGTATTGTCTATAAAATGACGTACAGGTTCTCCAAGATTGTTCTCACGATGCACATCTTCTTTAAACTGAAAAGCAACTTTTAGCTCGTTTTTTGGGATAAACCTGGTATTGTATTCCAAATTTCCGCCGTATGTATAATCGTTGTAAATGCTTTCAAAAGCATAAGGTTTGGTTTGTGTTGAATAAGTGGCATCGTCGTAACTGTCGAGCGTATTTTTAAAACGATCAAAATACAATCTGGTCTTGAAACTGTTTTTGTCGTCGAAACTAGAATTCGAAATAAAATAAAAACTTTCCTTATCCCAATTTGGCCATTGCCAATATCGTGGTTTCAGTAAAAGCGTATTTAAAGGATCATGTCCTGTATAAACAGGATTTCCTTTTTCGCCCTGCTGATTGATATAACCAAATGCATATTCGCTTTTTTCGGTTGGCGTCCAGCCCACCTTAAAACTGATTTTTTGATCTGTTCGATACGAATTGTCTCTTTGCCCTCCGTTTTCATTTGCTGTTGGAACAAAATTAGAAGACATTCTGAATGAATCTCGGTCTAAATAAGAAAAACCACCCTGAAAATAGAATTTATCCAGCTTAGAACCAATGTTGATGTTTCCTTTATATCCGTTTTCGTTGATCATTCCTAAAGAACCATCGTATTCTAATTTCTTTGAAGGTTTTCTGGAAACAAGATTAATCGCGCCTCCAAGAGAATTTGGTCCGTAAAGTATCGAGGAAAATCCTTTTGAAACATCAATCGCAGCCAAATCAAAAGTGGTGAATCTCGCCAAATCTACATAACCATCATAAGGAACATAAACCGGAATTCCGTCCATATAAACCGGAACCTGTCTTAGATCAAAACCTCGAACAGAAACCATCGATTCATTTCGTGGCCCAGATGCTGTTAAACTAATTCCCGGAAGCATGTTTAATGCTCTCGAAACGTCTACTTTGTTTTGAGATTGCATTTCTTTTGTAGTTACTCGGCTTAAAGTGTCTCTGTTTTGATGATTGGTTACGATAACTTCTCCCAATATAAAAACATTAGAAACTTTTAAAGAATCGGTTTGGTTTGAATTGTTTTGCTGCGAAAACCCGATGAGCGGAAAGAGCAGTAAGGCAATAAATTTTGCTTTCATAAATTTACAATTTTTCAGTATGTTTTAAAATGAATACTGATGGTTAAAAAATGATTTTGGGTTGTTTATGATTAGTTTATTGGGTTATAGTTTAGATTTTTCGGGTTTCCCAGACTAGAGACAAATAATACAAGCCGCCAATAGATGGTCCGCCCAAAATAGAAGTGTAAGCTTTATTAAGAACGTTTGTTCCTCCTAATTTTGTGGTAATACCTGATTTTTTGAAATAGTAATTAACCTGAGCATCCATAGACCAATACGCCGGAACCGTACCGCTCACTAAAAAAGAAACATAATCGAAATTGTTTTGATAACGCGCTGTTACACTTGCACCAAGATTTTTCCAGATATTCTGCGCAATCAAAGTTCCATTTACGTTAAATTCGGGCGTATTGAAGCCATCTTCAAGTCCGTCTTTATCATCCGTTCTGTCAAGTTTGGTGTAGGTAAGATTGGTTAAACCAGAAAAAGTTTCGTTAAAGCGATATTTTAACCCCAGACTTCCGCCGTAATTGTAAATTTTACTTTTAGAATTGGTCCATAATCTATATCGATTTTGGGAGTTTTTAGAATATAGAGCAGTTGGAATAAGGTTTGGATCAGCAGTATTAGGAACACTTGCTTCAACCTGAGCGATGAAGTTTTTATACGAGTTGTAATAAAAATCGGCATCAATATAAAGATCTCTGTTTAGGGGAATTTCTCTAAAACCAAATTCAAAAGACTTTACAAATTCAGGTTGTAAATAGGTATATGGATTTTTTTGAATTGTGTTTTTGTTTTTTTCGATGGCAGCGGCCTGAGTAATTCCCAGCGTATTAACATCGTTATTTACCTGAGCCTGAAATTTATCTATAGAAGCTTTTGTATACGAGTTTTCGAAAATTCCATCAGACATAATTCGCAAACCGCCCACACGTTTTACGCCACCTGAATTTACGTTAGAAAAACCTTCAAAAATACTCGGGAATCGATACCCATTTTGATAGGAAGCCCTAAAATTGATGGTTTCCTTTGGAGAATAAACAGCAGTAAATTGAGGCGTAAATTTAGTGTCAAAATAATCGGCTTGATCAATTCTTAGTGTAGCGCTCAAACGCAGTTTATGATCGAAAATGTCCTTTGTTAATTGAGTAAAACCTCCTGTTTTTTGATAGGTAAGATTTTCAGAAGCATTAACCGGATTTATAAAATAATTTCCATCAGGAACAATAATATAATTTCTGTAATCGAAACCACTTAACAATTTAGCTTCGATTTTTTCGAAGAAAGGAGAAAAAGCTTTGTCCCAATTAAATAAGCCTTCGCCATGAACCAAAGTCGATTTTACGCGCAAAGCGGCGCCAATATCCCAATTGTTAATATCAATTAATTCACTTTTCTTTTCTTCGTAAGCTTCGGTTCCGGGTTCAAACCTGCCTTGGTCAGATGTTGTTCTGGCAATTTTATGTGCACTGGCAACATCTGCGCCATTTGTAATTGCGTTTTTATAAGCCGTGGTATAATCGGCAAACCATTTATCATCTGATTTGTAAGCGCGATCCATGTTCTCGGCTAAAGAACGCATGTTATAAGAGTTTCCGGTATTTTCGGTTGTCGCATACGCTTTTACCTGAAAAATAGGAGTATGGTAATCTACGGCAAATTGATTTAAGGTATAATTGTCCAATCTAAATCGGTTCGAACGCTGATAAATTGTATTAATAAGAGCGGTTTTGTAGGTTACAGCCAGTTCATGTCCTTTTTTGGGACGAAAGTAAAATCCAACATCAGCTTTGTAATTTTTAATGTCATAATCAGAAATATCCGTTTCGCGATAACCCGTTCTGGCTACGACATAATTTTTGCCATTTAAGTTTAAAGTTTTTCGGTTTGCCGATTCATTTCCGTAACCATTCACTTCATCATAAGCCGGATTATCGGCACCAAATAAACCTGTTGAAGCATTTGCATTTGGAGCTAAATCGGTTCTGTCATCGGCAACCCAATCTGTTCCGCCCGTTGTAGAAGCGTTACTTTAAAAGCGAATTTTTCATTGAAAGCCTGAGCATATCTCAAATTAAACTGCGAATATATTTTAGGCGAAAATCTGTCGATATTTCCAACATGATTTACACCAGTCAATTGTTGAATACTTATGCCTTGATATTCAAATGGATTTTTGGTTTGAATGTTGGCCAAACCATTAATAGCATTCATTCCGTACAAAGCGGCGGCCGTTCCCGGAACAATTTCAATTTTATCAATATCGAGATCATTAGCGCCTAGTGCATTGGCAATTGGTGCGCCCAAATGCGGTGCCTGATTGTCGATTCCGTCAACCAATTGAGCAAATCTAACATTGGTCGAATTGGCAAAACCACGAGTATTAATCACTTTAAAACCTAAACTCGGTGTAATAATTTGTACTCCTTTTACATTTTCAAGTGCTTCGTAAATACTTGGCGATCCCATTTTTTTGGCTTCCGCCGATTTTAATTGTTCGATACTTATAGGCGAACGCATTAAGTTTTCAGAACGACGAGAAGCTGTAATCACAACTTCATTAAGTTCTTCTTTTTTAATTGTATCTTGTTTGGCAGTAGGATTTTCAATCTGAGAGAAGCTTTTCAGACTAATAAAAAGTAAAATGAAATATATTTTTTGACTCATAAATTTACTTTTAATCCAGTATGTTTTGAAATGAATACTTCTTGTTAAAAAAAATGATGATGCTTAATTTGTTATTGATGGCGAAACATCAGTATGTTTTAAAAGGAATACTGATATGTATTTAAATATTCCTGATCAACCCGTATTAAATTGCAACGATTTTTTCGCTTGACAAAAAAACTATATTTTTTTAACCTAAAATGTGATTAAAATCATACTTTAGAATTTAAACGAAGCAGAGACTAAAATTTTAAGCTTTGCATTTCTTTTTGAGCAAAATCTTTAATGCGTTTTTCTACTTCATAAAAAACAGTTATGGCTCTTTCGCCTGCTTCTGTCAGTTTTGCGCCGCCACCGCCTTTACCGCCTAATAATTTTTCAACCAGCGGACTTTCGGCATGCTGATTCATTTCTTCAACCAACTCCCAAGCCTGACGATACGCCATTTTCATCTCTTTTGCAGCATTTGTAATAGAACCTGTTTTTTGAATGTTTTCTAAAAGCCAGATTTTACCAATTCCTAAAAAAGGGCCCGCCGCTTCTTCAATCCAAACACGGACTTCAATCGAATATTTTTTATCGCTGCTCATTTCATTTTTTACTTACTTGTAAAAGTAATTGTTTTTTCTGTAAATCTATTCTTTCGTTTTATAGGAAATATAAAGCCCGAAAAAGAACTTGAACTACGTAATAAAAATGCAAACATAAGTATTTTTACGTAATTAAAAATAAGTAATTTGTTATTTTATTTGTTTGTCAGCGAAATAGCTTTGGTACAAACGACAATAAATGTAAATTTGCGGCTTAATTAATTTAGTGAAAAGCTTAGAACCTTAGTAACTTAGAATCTTAGTCACTTAGAAATGAAGTACAATCCAAACGAAATTGACGCCAAATGGCAAAAATATTGGGCAGAAAATCAAACTTTTGCAGCAAAAAATAACTCTGAAAAACCTAAACATTATGTTCTCGATATGTTTCCTTATCCGTCTGGAGCAGGATTACACGTAGGACATCCGCTGGGTTATATCGCTTCAGATGTTTATTCTCGTTTCAAGAGACATCAAGGTTTCAATGTTTTGCACCCAATGGGTTACGACAGTTTCGGATTGCCGGCAGAACAATATGCGATCCAGACAGGACAGCGTCCGGAAGATACAACTCGTGTAAATATTGACGGTGGTGTAGATAAAGAAGGAAAGCAGATTGCTGGATACAGAAAACAATTAGATAAAATAGGATTTTCTTTTGACTGGAGCCGCGAAGTGCGAACTTCAAATCCTGATTATTACAAACATACACAATGGATTTTTATCCAATTATTCAACTCTTGGTACTGTAGAAAACAAGGTCAGGCTTTTGATATTTCGGAGCTTGTAACTGTTTTTGAAGAAAGCGGAAATGCATTGGTTGAAGCAGTTTGTGATGACAACGTAGCGATTTTTACTGCTGACGAATGGAACGCTTATTCTGAAGATCAAAAAGAAAAAATCTTGTTGCAATACAGAATGACGTATTTGGCAGAAACCGAAGTAAACTGGTGTCCTGGTTTAGGAACTGTTTTGGCAAACGATGAAATTGTAAACGGAGTTTCGGAGCGTGGAGGTTTTCCTGTTATAAGAAAAAAAATGACACAATGGAGTATGCGAATTTCTGCTTATGCTGAACGCTTACTTCAAGGTTTAAATGATATCGATTGGAGTGAGTCAATCAAAGAATCTCAAAGAAACTGGATCGGGAAATCGGTTGGGGCTTTGGTTACTTTTAATGTGAAAAATCATGATGAAGTAATCGAGGTTTTTACCACTCGTCCTGATACTATTTTTGGAGTTACTTTTATGACTTTGGCGCCAGAACATGATTTGGTAGCTAAAATTACAACTCCTGAACAAAAAGAAGCTGTTGAAGCGTATATTGAAAAAACAGCAAAACGTTCGGAGCGTGAGCGTATGGCCGATGTAAAAACCATTTCGGGAGTATTTACAGGTGCTTATGCTGAACATCCTTTTACAAAAGAGCCAATTCCGGTTTGGATTGGTGATTATGTTTTGGCAGGTTACGGAACGGGTGCTGTAATGGCGGTTCCTTGCGGAGACGAAAGAGATTATGCATTTGCTAATTTCTTTAAAGGTCAAAAAGGTATGCAGGAAATCAAAAATATCTTTGCTAATGTTGATATTTCTGAAGCCGCTTACGGATCAAAAGACAATGTTGAAATCACAGCTTCTGATTTCTTAAACGGATTAAATTATAAAGACGCGACAGCAAAAGCAATTTATAAGTTAGAAGAAATCGGACAAGGAAAAGGTAAAACCAATTACCGTTTGCGTGATGCAGTTTTCTCTCGTCAGCGTTATTGGGGTGAACCATTCCCAGTTTATTATGTGAATGGATTGCCTAAAATGATTGATACGAAGCATTTGCCAATTATTTTGCCGGAAGTAGAAAAATATTTACCAACAGAAGACGGATTGCCTCCATTAGGAAATGCAGCAGTTTGGGCTTGGGATACAAAACAAAATAAAGTTGTTGCAACTGATTTAGTTGATAATGTTTCGATTTTTCCTTTAGAATTGAATACAATGACGGGTTGGGCGGGAAGTTCATGGTACTGGATGCGTTATATGGATGCACACAACGAAAATGAATTTGCAAGTAAAGAAGTATTGGCTTACTGGGAAAATGTAGATTTATATATTGGTGGAAGCGAACACGCAACAGGGCACTTATTATATTCTCGTTTCTGGAACAAATTCTTAAAAGACAAAGGTTTTGCTCCAACCGAAGAACCATTCAAAAAACTGATAAATCAGGGAATGATTTTGGGGACGACGGCTTATGTTTACAGATTAGAAGGAACAAATACTTTTGTGTCTAAAAATAAAATTGAAGGTCAAAATGTACAGCCAATTCGTGTTGATGTAAATTTCGTTAATTCTTCAGATGAATTAAATATTGAAAAGTTCAAAGCTTGGAGAGAAGATTTCAATTCTGCGGAATTTATTTTTGACGAAAATGGAAAATACATTGTAGGCCGTGAAGTCGAAAAAATGTCGAAATCATACTATAATGTGGTAACGCCAGACGATATTTGTAATGAATATGGAGCAGATACATTACGTTTATACGAAATGTTCTTAGGGCCATTAGAGCAGGCAAAACCTTGGAATACGGCTGGTATTTCTGGAGTATTTGGTTTCTTGAAAAAATTATGGAGATTGTATTTTGATGATAACGGTTTAATCGTAAACAACGACGAACCAACAAAAGACAACTTAAAATCATTGCATAAAACCATCAAAAAAGTAGCAGAAGATATCGAGAATTTCTCTTTCAATACTTCGGTTTCTCAGTTTATGATTTGTGTAAACGAATTGTCTTCTCAAAACTGTCATTCAAGAGCAATTTTAGAGCCATTGGCTATATTAGTTTCGCCTTATGCACCGCATATCGCAGAAGAATTATGGTCGCAGTTAGGACATACAACTTCAATTTCAGAAGTTGCTTTCCCGGCTTTTGATGCAAAACATTTAGTTGAAACGAATAAAGAATATCCAGTTTCTTTTAACGGAAAAATGCGTTTCACCATCGAATTGCCTTTGGATTTAACCAAAGAACAAATCGAAGAAATCGTAATGAAAGACGAAAGAACACAAAAACAATTAGACGGAAGAACGCCAAATAAAGTGATTATCGTTCCGGGGAAAATCATTAACCTTGTAGGGTAATATTTTTAAAATTTCAATATAAAAATTCCAAATTCCAAATTCCAATTTTTCGATTGGGGTTTGGGATTTTTTTATGCGTAGTTTTTTTCGCCACGAATTCACGAATTATTTTTGACAATCTTTGAGAATAAAAATTCGTGAATTGCTTCGCCTGTTCGCTATCGCTCGAGTCGTGGCGGACAACCTTGCGTTCTTTGCGTAAACCTTCGCGCACTTTGCGGTTAAAAACCTCACCAGCATTGGAATTTGGAATTTTTTTATTAAAATTTTCATTTCAGTTGTAACATTTTAATAGTTGTCGTATCAAAAGCATGGATCCGATTAAATTAACAACTTAAAACTATTAAAAATGAAAAAGTATATCATCTTAATTATCGCATTCTTATTCTCAGCATTATGTCTAAATGTTTTTGCACAAACAAAATCATATCCTTTCGAAGTTCTTAAAACTGGAAAAGGCAAACAATCCATAATTTTCATTCCCGGATTTGCTTCTTCCGGCGAAGTCTGGAACGAAACCAAAACCGCATTCGAAAAAGATTTTACTTGTTATACACTTACAATGGCCGGATTTGCCGGAGTAAAACCACAGCCAAATCCATCATTTGAAAGCTGGAAAACAGAAATCGCTAATTACATCAAAGCAAATAAAATAGAAAAACCAATTTTAGTTGGGCACAGCATGGGCGGCGGATTAACGCTTGCCATCGCAGCCGATTATCCGGAATTAATTGGTAAAATTGTGGTCGTGGATGCCTTGCCGTGTTTGGCCGCTTTGAGCGATCCTTCTTTTAAATCAAAAGAAAATAATGATTGTGCGCCAATCGTGACACAAATGACGGCAATGAACGAAAAACAATTCTATGATATGCAGAAACAAACCATGCCGAGACTTTTGCAGGATGCATCAAAACTAGAAATGGTGGTAGATTGGAGTGTAAAATCGGACCGAACAACCTTTGCTCAAATGTATTGTGATTTCTTCAATGTAGATTTGAGAGACAAAATCTCGACAATAAAATGTCCGGCATTAATTTTATTAGAATCCTATTTTATAAATTTAAAACCTGCAATCGAAGGGCAGTATAAAAACTTGAAAACAGCTAATTTTCAATACGCTGGCAAAGGATTACATTTTATAATGTACGACGATACAGCTTGGTATTTGACACAATTAAACACTTTTATAAAATCTTAAAATGGAATTTGAAGAAATCTATAAAACGTATTGGGATAGAATTTTTAGGCTTTGCATGGGTTTCGTAAACGATTATGATGCTGCGCAGGATTTGGCTCAGGAAACGTTTATAATTGTGTGGCAGAAACTGGAAACTTTTAGAAACGAATCGGCGATTGGAACCTGGATTTTTAGAATTGCTTCTAATAATTGTTTGAGGCAGATTGAAAAGCAGAAACGTTTTCCGAAATCAGAATTACCCATTCATCTTTCTGAAGAAAAGCAGACTTCATTAGAGCCTCAAATTCAGTTTCTATATAAATGTATTGCCGAATTGCCAGAAACAGAACGTATCATTATTTCGCTGGAATTAGAAGATGTAAAGCAAACAGAAATCGCCAAAATTGTGGGGCTTTCTGAAGCAAATGTGAGAGTGAAAATTCACAGAATTAAAGAAAAACTGACTCAAAAATTTAAAGAAAATGGACAACGATAACAATATAGATTTTAAAGATTTATGGAAAAGACAATCCGTAAGTCAGCCGGATATGCAGGATTTGTTAGGACGTTTAAAGAAGTTTAAAAAAACAAGTATGAGAACTTTCTGGATTTTAAATGTTTTGCTGTTTGTAACCTGTGTTTTTAATATTTTTGTTTGGTATTACTATCAGCCGCAATTTATTTCTACTAAAATTGGAATTGTTTTAATGGTGCTTACTATGATGATTTATTTATTTGTGCATAATAAATTGCTGGGTAAATACAGAAATATAGAGGCCACACAAACCAATCAGGAGTATTTACAGAATTTAATTTTGATTAAAAAGAAACAGCAGTTTCTGCAGACTAAAATGATAAGCTTTTATTTTATCTCACTAACTATTGGGATTTGTTTGTATATGTATGAATATGCCAGCAGAATGACATTTTTAAACCTCTGCCTGGCTTACGGAATAACTTTGTCCTGGATAGCCTTTAATTGGTTTTATCTTCGCCCAAGAAAAATCAAAAAACAACAGTCAAAAATAAACAGTCTGATAGAGAAGTTTGAAGAAATCAACCATCAGCTGGAATCATAAAAAAAGAAAAGCTTCGTGATGTTACGAAGCTTTTTCTTTTGCCATAAACTAAAGTTTAAACCTTACATTCCAAAAACATAAGGCTGTGGAACAGCAACAATAATTCCGTCACTATTTGCAGTTGCAGGCAGGTTTCGAACTTCTTTTCCTCCTACAAATATTTTTATCGTCACAGTTTGATCTTTGCTTCCTCCATGTCCGCCAACAGATAATGTTACTCCGTTAGTGTTTGCGGCAGCAGTAAATTCTTTTTTCCAAGGAAGAGAAGTAATGTCTTCATTAAGTACACCGCCCCCAGCTTCAGTATAAGTTACATCCAGGTTTCCTGTATAGTTTCCTGTTACTTCATATCTTACATCTCTTGAAGCGTTCCCTGAGTTGTTATCGTCGTCGTCGCTGCTGCAAGAAACTACTGTAAAAGCAAGAGTTAATACAAGTGCGGCTGTTTTCATAATTGATTTCATAATAAATTCTTTAAATAATTAATATTCGGTTTTAACAAAATTAGACCCTTATTAAAGAGACGACAATACCTGATAAAATGCATTTTTCACTACCTGATATCAGGTAAAAGTGAGAGAATTCCTTTTTAAACAATTTTTAATTAATAAATTTGAATAAATACCACCTTAATGTTTATGAAGAAAAACTACTTACTAACACTATTTCTATTTTTATCAGCCGTTTTACATTCACAGGTTATTCTTTCTCTAGACGACGATTCGGTTTACATAGACAGTATTGCTAAAGTCACCAAAAACACACAATCCGATAGTATCAAATGCTTGTATAGTTTTAGATTGTCTAAACTGTATTTGATGGTTCAGGATGCAAAAAAATCAAAGGAATATCTGGTGCAGGCCAACCAGCTGAAAGGGAAATATCCGTTCTTAAACGATGCCGGATTATTTTATAACTCTTATAGTTTTTTAGAAAAAGGCGATGTTGATGGTTTTGAAAAAACACTGCTGGACGCCAACAACAAACTCAAAAAATACTATAATACCGAAGCTTATAGACTGCGGGCTATTATTTTGCAGAACTACGGTATTATGCAGCAACGCAAGAATAATGAAAAGGTTTATATGAAGCTCCTTATAAATGAAGCTATTCCTGTTGCCAAAAAAAGCCGGGATTATGAACTTATAAGTGCTTTGTACAAAGCGGTTGCGATTATTTTTATAAATAATAACGAACGTGAAAAAGCGAACGAATATTTAAGCGAAGCGCAGCGTTATATTGAAAGGGCCATTAAAAAAACGCCTACACTTGCCGAGTCTAAAATGGAAACATATATTATTAATGCCGAAAACTTAGTAGAGTTACAGCATTTTTATGATGCCCAAAAAGTACTGGATAAAGCCTTTTCGACATTGAAAAATTTTCCGGAATCGAACCTAAACGATTCTTATTTTTATTCTGAAGGACTGTATTATGCCAAGCAAAATAAAAACACAGAAGCTTTAAAAAGTTATGAAAAAGGAATAAAATCGGCTGAGAAACATCAAAATGCAATCGCCTTAAACCGATTAAAATTTGCCGAGTATGAAGTGCTTTTTAAGTTGAAGAATTATGAGAAATCAAAAAAGAACCTCGATTATCTTTTAAAAAATACGCCTTTTGTTGTAGACAAAAAGAATTATTATAACGAACTGGCTAAGGTATACAACGCCACAAAAGAATATGATAAAGCTTATTTTTATTCACATAAATACAATGCGATAAACGATAGTTTGAACAACACGAAGTTTAAAAGCGAAATTGTAGAACTGGAAGCTAAATATAAAAAAGCCGAAAGCGAGAAAAAAATCACAATGCTGGAATCGCTAAATAACAAAGCAGCTTTAATGGTGTCTACCAACCGTTTAAATTCGCTGCTTTTTGCCGGTTTGTCTTTTCTGTTGCTTTTGATTGTTTTGTTTTTGTGGATTTTCAACAAAAACCAAAAGAAATTAAGTATTCAAAAAGAAATCAATCTTAAGCAGGAATTGTCTGCTTTTGAAGACCGCCACAAACTTTCGGTTTCTAAGGCTTTGATTCAGGGAGAAGAAATGGAGCGAAAAAGAATTGCAAGAGATCTTCATGATGGTCTTGGAAGTATGCTTTCGGGAGTAAAAATTCATTTAAACCAAGTTAAAAAAGAAAATCCTGAAACTGTAAACGGAGTAGATGCGCTGCTTGATAATACGATTAAAGAACTTCGCAACATATCGCAGAATTTAATGCCGGAAAGTTTATTAGAACTGAGTTTGGAACACGCTTTAAGAGATTTATGCGCAGCAAATTCTAATGCAGTTACTAAAGTTGAATTTCAGTATTTGATAAAAAAATCAAAACTGCCTAAAAACTCCGAAATCATGATTTATAGAATTATTCAGGAGTTATTGAATAATGCTTTAAAATATGCAAAAGCCTCTCAGGTTTTGGTTTCCTGTTCGCAGAACAAAGACGTATTTTTTATTACGGTGGAAGATAATGGAGTTGGTTTTGATATTTCGGACCCAAAAAATAAAAACGGAATGGGATTGAAGAACATCAAAAACCGAGTGGAATTTCTAAATGGAAAATTAGAAATCGACAGTAAACTAAACGAAGGAACATCGGCTTATATTGAATTAAATGTTATCAACGAAAATCAGCAAAATGAGTAAAAAATATAAAATGGTCGTGGTTGATGATCATCCTATTGTAATTTCGGGTATTTCAGGCCTTTTATCTGATTTGGAAAATATTGAGATTATCGAAAAAATGCAGTCTGGCATTGCACTATTAGATTATATTGAGAATAACGAAGTAGATCTGGTTTTAATGGATATTTTTCTTCCTGTAATAACAGGGATTGATTTGTGTAAAGCCATAAAGCAGAAATATCCGCAGGTAATTGTTATCGGGATGAGCAGTCAGTCTGAACGAAGTCTGGTGATGCAGTTTATTCAGAATGGCGGTAATGGATATATTTTGAAAAGTGCTTCGTTTGAAGAATTTAAAAACTGTATCAATCAAGCTATTGAAGGAGAAATTGTTTTTAGTGATGAGGTTAAAACAATTGTGAGCCAGCCTTTGTCTGAAGATTTAGATACGATTCCGAGTTTAAGCAGAAGAGAAAAAGATATCGCTGTTTTGCTTTCAAAAGGAAAACAAACTCAGGAAATTGCCGATGAACTTTTTTTGAGCTTTTTAACCGTACAGACTCACAGGCGCAATATTCTTCAAAAATATAAAACCAAAAATGTCGCAGAATTAATCACGCTGTTGTTAAAAAATAATCTTTTAGATTGAAAAATTGTCCGTTAAAATGCCAAAATGACATTTTTTGAGTTTGGTTCAGAAATTGCGGTTTGTTTCGTAACTTTAAATTTCAATCAAAAAAAGTAAAAATATGGGAAGTGGATATTTAATACTTGCCGGAGCTATAATGTTATTTAGCTGGATGGTGAGTTCAAAACTAAAAAGTAAATTCGAATTATATTCTAAACTGCAATTACGAAACGGAATGAGCGGTGCAGAAATCGCTGAAAAAATGCTGGCTGATAACGGAATTAGAGATGTACGTGTTATTTCGACTCCGGGGCAGTTAACAGATCACTACAATCCGTCAGATAAAACAGTAAACTTAAGCGAAGCAGTTTACAATCATCGAAACGCGGCGGCCGCGGCAGTTGCGGCTCACGAATGCGGACATGCGGTACAGCATGCAATAGGTTACGAATGGTTAACTATGCGTTCTAAGCTGGTTCCAATTGTTAATGTGGCTTCAAGCTACATGCAATGGGTTTTGTTAGCGGGAATCTTGATGATTAGAACTTTTCCGCAGTTGTTATTAGTGGGAATTGTTATTTTCGCGGTAACAACATTATTCTCGATCATAACATTGCCGGTAGAATATGATGCAAGTAACAGAGCCTTGGCCTGGCTTGAAAATAAACACATGCTGACACAGGAAGAACAGGCCGGAGCTAAAGATGCCTTAAAATGGGCGGCAAGAACTTATGTAGTAGCTGCTTTAGGATCGATCGCAACGTTGTTGTACTATATTTCGATTTATTCCGGAAGCAGAAGGAACTAATTTGGCAATTAGATAATCAGTCAATTAGAAAATTTATAGCAAACCCGACATGTTTTAAAAACCTGTCGGGTTTTTATTTTATAATCGTTTTGCTTTTTGCTGTCAGGCTGAGCGTAGTCGAAGCCCTTCTTTTATAATAAGCCTTCGACTCAGGATGATAGTTTTTTTAAGAATTATCTAATTGACTAATTATCTAATTATCAAATTGACACATTATCAAATTTACAATTGAATCTGCCTGTCAATCTGCTGATCTAAGGAGATAAACGTTTCTGTTCTTGAAACTCCCTCGATTGCCTGGATTTTAGTATTTAGAAGCTGCATTAAATGTTCGTTATCACGACAAATGATTTTAATTAATACAGACCAGTTTCCAGTGGTATAATGGCATTCGAGGACCTCGGGGATTTTCTTTAAATCTTTTACAGCTTCGGAGTTTCTGGAAGCTTTGTCCAGATAAACACCTACAAAAGCCATCGTGTTATAGCCCAGAACTTTTGGGTTTACGGTAAATTTTGATCCCGAAATAACACCGGATTGCTCTAGTTTTTTTAATCGTTGATGAATTGCAGCTCCGGAGATACCAATTTTATTAGCGATTTGTAAAATAGGTTTTCGGGCATCGTCCATTAGGTACCTAAGAATTTCTTTGTCGATACCGTCAATTTCGATTAAAAGGGAGTTGATTTTCATAACTTATAATTTGAAACTATTTATTGTGATTTGGGTTTAGAATAGAAATCAAATGTAGTTAAAAGGCTTTAAATAATGAAATTTCAATTTTTAAATTCCAAATTCCAAACTTCAAATTTCAAATATAGCCTGTGGTTTCAACCACGGGAAACGGGTGAGTACATTGTTGTAATCTTTGTCAAAGTTTCAAACTTTGACAAAGAGAAAAAGAAGTTGAAGACGGATAAAAACAAAAATTCCAAATCCCAAGTGATTAAGTTGGAATTTGGAATTTAAATATTTTCTGTTGGTCAGGTTTATTTTCCTTTGTTTGCTTCGGCAATATATTTTTCAAGAGCCATTGTCATAGAAGGTGTTTCAGGTGTTGGAGCAAGAATATCGATTCTTAAACCGTGATCTAAAGCTTCTTTTTGAGTTGTGCTTCCAAATACAGCGATTCTGGTGTTGTTTTGTTGGAAGTCCGGGAAGTTTTTAAATAAAGATTTAATTCCGGTTGGACTAAAAAACGCTAAAACATCATAATAAACATCTGCAAGATCAGATAAGTCACTCATTACAGTTTTGTAAAAAATAGCTTGAGCCCAATCTACTTTTAGACCGTTTAATGTAATAGGAGCGTCTGCGTTTAACTGGTCAGATGCTGGCAGCAAAAACTTTTCGTCTTTGTACTTTTTAATAAGAGGAGATAAGTCTGCAAAATCTTTTGCACCAACGTAAATTTTACGTTTTCTGTAAACAACATACTTTTGCAGGTAAAATGCTACCGCTTCAGATTGACAAAAATATTTCAATCCTTCAGGAACTTTGTAACGCATTTCATCAGCCACTCTAAAAAAATGATCTACAGCATTTCGACTTGTTAAAATGATCGCAGTGTAATGATTAAGATCGATTTTTTGCAATCGAATCTCTTTTGCGCTAACCCCTTCCACATGAATAAATGGTCTGAAATCAATTTTTATTTTGTGTTTTTGTTGGAGCTCAAAGTAAGGAGAATTCTCCACTTTAGGTTCAGGCTGTGAC
>Ga0157370_10001907_pt1 | contig 25648 bp, 26 predicted proteins | sample C35metaG_FD_113463 | JGI IMG/M metagenome (GOLD analysis project Ga0157370, IMG submission 113463) | Corn rhizosphere microbial communities from Kellogg Biological Station, Michigan, USA - C3-5 metaG | ecosystem: Host-associated > Plants > Roots > Rhizosphere > Soil | place: USA: Michigan...
CCGGAACCGCAAGGTCTCCCGCGCCGAAATGACGTCGCCCTCCATTGTCGTCACCCCTGTCACGCTCGCCACGCGCCGTGTGCCTTCCGACAGCCGCGATACCTGGACGATCACATCGAGCGCCGCTGCAATTTGATCGCGGAGCGCCTTGCTGGGAAGGCTCGTACCGGCGAACTGGATCATCGTCTCGATACGGGCCAGCGCGTCGCGAGGCGAGTTGGCGTGGATCGTCGTTAGCGACCCTTCGTGGCCGGTGTTCATGGCCTGCAGCATGTCCAATGCTTCGGCGCCGCGCACCTCGCCGACGATGATGCGGTCGGGGCGCATGCGGAGGGCGTTCTTCACCAGATCGCGCGCCAGCACCTCGCCGCGGCCTTCGGCGTTGGGCGGCCGCGTCTCCAGCCGCACCACGTGCTCCTGCTGCAGCCGCAGCTCGGCCGCATCCTCGATGGTCACCACGCGCTCGCTCGCCGGGATGAACGAGCTCAGGGCGTTGAGCAGCGTCGTCTTGCCGGAGCCGGTACCGCCCGAGATGAGACAGTTGAGCCGCGCCTGCACGCAGCCGGCGAGCAGGTCCACCATCTCCGTGGTGAGCGCGCCGTACTCGAGGAGCTGGTCCACGGTGATCTGCGCGCCGAAGCGGCGGATCGAGAGCACCGGGCCGTCGAGCGCGAGCGGCGGGATGATGGCGTTCACGCGCGAGCCGTCGGGGAGACGGGCGTCGACCATGGGCGACGACTCGTCCACTCGGCGGCCCACGCGGCTCACGATGCGGTCGATGATGGCCATCAGGTGCGCGTCGTTGCGGAACGCCGTGGGCACGCGCGACAGCTTGCCCTTGCGCTCCACGTACACGTCCTTGGGCCCGTTCACCAGAATGTCCGAGATGGTGTGATCGCGGAACAACGGCTCGATCGGTCCGAGGCCGGTGACCTCGTACACGATCTGCTCGATGACCTCCTCGCGCTCCACCTGGCTGAGCGGCGTGGGCTCGGTGCGCAGGAACTCGACGACGGCGTTGCGGATCTGCTGCACGAGCACCGCTTCGTCGGTGATCTGCTCCAGCGCCTCCAAGTCGAGCCGCTCGATGAGCCGGCGGTGGAGATCGACCTTGAGCTGCTCGACCGGGCTGAGGGGCGTAACCTCGATGCGGCTGGCGAAGCTCTGGCCGCCTCGCACACCCACCGAGCTTCGGCCCGGAATGGTGGAGCGGCTGGTGAGGCTCGACAGCATCGAGACCTGCGACACCTGAGGAATGTGCACCGGCGGTGCGCCGTCGCCATTGCCGTTGCCGTTGTCCTTGGCGGCCGGCTCGGTGCCGTTCGCGCCCTTGTCGGGCGCCGGCGCTGGTGCGGCCCGTCGCAACAGTCGTTCGCGAAGGCTAGCCATTTAGTTCTTCCTCCCCATGCGCAAAATGCGGCCGATCTTGGAGCCGGGAGCCGCGGCGGCGGCGACGCCGTTGCCGTTCTCGACCTCCGACGTGCCGCCAAGTTTTGCGGCGAGCTGGATGAAGCTGCGTGTGAGCGGCGAGGCCGCGTCGAGCTCGGTCACGGGGCGGCCGCGGGTGAGCGCGTCGCTGAACGCCCGGTAGTCGTTGGGAATCTTCCAGAAGACTTCGCGCCCGAGCACGTCCTTGGCGTCGGACAGCGTGACGACGTCGGCCGAGTGGAAGCGGTTCACGAGCACGAACAGCTTGGACTCCGAATACCCGAGGCGCTCGCAGAGCTCCAGCGTGCGCTTGGTGCTGCGCAGCGCCGGCACGGTCAACTGGGTCACGAACACGATGCGGTCGGCCGCGTCGAAGGCGGACAATGTGCGATCGCTCATGTGGTGCTCGCAGTCGATCACCACGTTGAAGTGCGCGCGCAGGTGATTCAGGATCGACGCCGACGCCGAGGCGTCGAGCAGGTCGGCCACCTCCTCCTTCTCGGAGGCGGGCAGGATCCAGACGCCGCCGCTGGTGGCGGTGAGCACGGCGAACAGGAGCTCCTCGTCCACGCGGTCCACCTTCATCACGAGGTCGCCGATGTCGTAGGCCGGCTTGAGGTCGAGCAGCACGCGCACGTCGCCGCTGCCGATCACGAAGTCGGCAAGGGCCACGCGGCGGTCGGGATGATTCTTGGCGAACGAGTAGGCCAGGTTCACCGCCACCGAGGTGGTGCCCAGACCACCCTTGCCGCTGAACACCGCGGTCACGAGCCCGCGCTGAGTCTCGGTGCTGGTACGGCGCACGAGCCGGTCCACGGCGGCGGCAAAGTCAGTGGGCGACGGCGGCGAGACCAGGAACTCCTGCACGCCGGCGCGCATGCCGCGCAGGATGAGGTCGGGATCGGCCTTGGGCGCCGTGCCGATGAGCATGGCCGCCTCGCGCCGGATCTCGCGCTCGAGGAGCGCCATCTCGACGCCCGACAGCTTGTCGATCGGAACGACGACGAGATCGTAATGATCGTTCCGTAAACGCGCGGTCGCCGCGTTGAGGCTCGGAGACTGATCGACGTGCTTGAACCCGAAGCGCGCCAACACTTCGACGGCCTTGTCGAAGTCGCCGACGGCCTCCGCGATGATCAGTCCCTTGCGTTGGACCGCCACTATGCGTCTCCTCTCCTTACGGTTTTATGGGCGGTTTGGGCAACCGCTTTTCGATCGCCTCACGCGCCGGCAGGCCCGTGTCAGGCACGATGTTCAGGATGGACCGCGACGGCGGCGCCATCGGATTCACGATGGTCGGCGTGACCAGGATCAGCAGCTCGGTCTCGTTGGTCGTCCAGCTCGAGCTGCCGAACAGGGCGCCGAGAATCGGGATGTCCATGAGGATTGGGATGCCCGTTCGCGTGCGCTCGCGCTCCTCGCTGAATAGCCCCGAGATGATGAGCGACTCGTCCCGCCTCACGTCAACTGTCGTTTGCGCACGGCGCGTGCGCAAGGCCGGAATGCGGAAGCCAGAGATGTTGATGCCATTGGCGAAGTCCAGGCTCGAGACTTCGGGGCGAACGGCAAGCTTGATCAAGCTGTCGCTCACGATCTCCGGAATGAAGTTGAGGCGGATGCCGAACTCGCGGAACTGAATCGTGAGGGTAACCGTTCCGTTCGCGCCCGGCTGGGCGATCGGCACCGGAAACTCCCCGCCCTCGAGGAACGTGGCGGTGTCTCGGTTGCCAGCCAACAGGTTCGGCTCGGCCAGGAGCTTTGCGCGCCCCTTGGTCGCCTGGGCGTCGATGAAGGCGAGAAAGTTTTTCGTGCCGAAGTCGGACAACACGGTCGCGAAACGCGCCGTACCCGGAATCAAGATGTCGCCCGTCGGTTTGTCGATGTTGTTGTCGGTGTTGAAGATTCCCGTGCCGGCTCGCGTATTTCCGCTCTTGTCGCGATACAGCGCGTTCACGCCGAGCTCGGTCAGCGCATCCTTCCGAACCTCGGCGACCCGCACGGCGAGCAGCACCGACTGTCGATCGGAGGGGGAGCGGACGGTGACCCGGTAATGGCGGCGCGGCTCGTTGGTGATCCAGAGAATGACGTCGGTCTCGCCGTTCGCCTTGGCGTTGATGACGACGTCCCGCTCCCCCACGACGACGGCGTCGGCGATCTCCGGCGTCGCGACCGACACCCGCGTGATCGGATCCTGCGTGTTGATCGGATACGACCGGCCAATTGGCAGGTTGATTCGAATGATGGTGTCGGTGACAGCCTGCGCGCCGGCCGTCACCGCGGCCGCCAGCAGGAAGCCGGCGGCGAGGGTAATCGGAAGGGAGCGAAGCTGTTGCCTTACGGAGCGGCAGGAAGGAAGGGTCACGAGTCGGAGGGGAGCTATCGGTGGGTTACGGCGAAGGCGGTTTGGCGGTGTCTGGCTTCACGAACTTGCGCTGCTCCTGCTTGTCGCCCTTGAAAATCTGGACAGCGAGCGTATCCGTCTTGGGCCTGGACGGCGCGACGGGCGCCGATTGCTGCACAACGATGGGAGCCGGAGCTTCGACGACTGGATGGGTCTCGGCGGCACGCGGCCGGCGGGAGCCTCTGTTGGACACCGGCTCAGCCGGCGCCGCGGAAGGCGCCGTGCGGAGCTGCGCCAACACGTCGGCGGATTTGGCACCGTTGGTCCGGATCGAATCGGGATCGCCGTAACCGCGGAGCACGAGCTGGATCCGGCCCTCACCCTGTGCGATGGCCAGCCGCTCCGCTTCGACCGGCGTGACCTCGAGGGTCACCGTCGGTGCGGTGATGGGACGGTTGTCCGCGCTCACCTGGTTGATGGTTCCCACCGCCAGCACGCGCATGTTCGACATGAACAGCTTGGAGACCTGTTGCTGGCTCTTGTCGTCGCGGATAGTGACCATCACGTCGACGCGGCTGTTGGGCTGGATCATGCCGCTGATGCCGGCCACATCGTCGATGCGCACGGCGATGGCGCGCTTACCCGGGGTGATCTTGACCTGAAGCCCGGGCCCGGTGCCGATCGGCGCGAGCCGGCCCGGAACGATGACTTCCCCCTTGAAGACGTCGATGCGGGCCACGCGGCCGACGACGGAGTCGACGGAGCTGAATGCGCCCGCCGGCACGGTACCGGCCGGCCATTGCGCAAGCGTCACCGAGGTCGGCTCGATTGAACGACCCTCCGAGACATCCTGAAGCGCCACGACCACGGGCTGGGTCTGGATCTTGTTCTTCGCCTTCGCGTTCTGGAGCACGCGATAGATGCCGAACGTGGCAACGCCCGCGGTCAGAACCGCAAAGGCGAAAATGGTGGTGTAGCGTCGCTCAGCCATATGAACGCCCGAAAAGGGGGAATAGCGTGACTTCCTGATGGCGCGGTCTCACTGCTGCTCCAAGCGATACTCGGCCTGGGCGTGCAGCGAGTCTCTCATGGCGCCCACCAGGCTTCGAATCGGTGTGATCCAGGTGAAGTGATACGCCGCGCTGACGCGCATGGACGTGTACGGACCGCCGGGTGGCAGCAGCGTGGTCGCGATGTTCGACGTGGTCAGCGCAGCGCCGCCGAGCGGCGTGAACCGAAAGCGGTCGATCACGATGGTCTTGACGGCGGCGGTATCGATGGTCGACTGCACGGCGCCGGTACGCGCGCCCTCGCGGACCGCGGACACCAGGAGGTTTTCCGTGAAGAGGGCCCGACCCAAATCGACGATGCCGAACATGAGCATGAGCAGAATGGTGATCATGAGCGCCGTTTCCAGAATCACGCTTCCATCACGACTCGAAGCCAGCGGGCGTAACAATTGCTTTAGCATTGAGACCCTCATCCCAGTAAGTGCCCGGGCCACCAAAGAGCGGTGAGAACACCGGCGGCGATCGCCAACGCATAAGGCAAACGGCGCCCGTGTTTACCTGGTCCTTGACGAAGCAGCATGGGCTGATGCGCCGCGTGTCCGATCCGGAACACCGACGCCGACCAGCCGGAGTTCGCAACCATGAACACCGCGGCCAAGAGCCCGCCGTAGAGCGCCGTGTAGAGCGCACCGTCGATGGCGGCACGCGCGCCGAGGAACGTGGCCGACGCGGCGAAGAGCTTCACGTCACCCGCACCCAGCATTCCAAACGCAAAAAACGGGAGCCAGACGGCCAGTCCCGTGATCATTCCACCGCCGGCACGCAGGAGTCCCCCGATCCAATCAGCTCCGACGACGGCGAAGGCGACGCCAACCATTGCCGTCACCAACACCAAGCGATTCGGAATGCGGCGCGCCCGCAGGTCCGACAGACATGCCGCGGCGAGCAATGCGGACAACGCCACACCCCTCGCCACGTCCATCGTCGAACCGGCGGACACCCGCGCTTCGACTACCGCCCGAAGGTTACGGGAGGTTCGAGTTCACCGAGTTGAAGCCGTTGCTGATCTTGGAGCCGATGGTCTTGACGGCGACGATGCAGAGCACGGCGATGAGCAGGACGAGCATGCCGTACTCGAGGAGGGCCGCGCCGTCTTCCTGGGTGACGAAATTCCGGGCCATAGTAGTGAGGCGCTTCATTACAAACTCCTGATGAGGGGAAAGGAGAACTGCTACCACGAAACCAGCAAACACCAAAACCAATCGAGGGATCATCAAGGAAGCATCGAGTTCGCGGAGTTGAACCCGTTGGCTACCTTGCTGCCGATCGATTTCACGGCGACGATGCAGAGCAGCGCGACGAGGAGCACGAGCATGCCGTATTCAATGAGGGCCGCGCCGTCCTCATTGGGCAAAAACGTCTTGAGCCGCTTCGCAATCATGCGCATACCGTGTCGGTCCGGTCGTTGAAGTGTCCCGCCAGCAGACAGCATCACCAAATGGGAGCAATTGTGACTTGGACTGCAGAACGTGGCTGAAAGACGACTGCCCGACAGATGGGGCAACTAGGCCGGCCCCGGTAGGAAGTGGGAACAGTTTAGTTGGTGGACAACGGAGAGCAAGAGGGACTTTCATCCGACCATCAGACAATTCATTGTCGGAGCGTAACTTAGCGAACTGATCCTTGCGATGATGCGGCCGCTGCAACCGCGTGGCGATCTCCACTTCTCGCGCGAAGGCGCACAAGCAACCTCAGTGCCCAATGGAACTTGGCTGTTTGCGAATGGCGCGTCCCGCGCGCCACAAACGTCTCCGCATGGCCTTTATCCCAATGCGCTTGTGACGTTTTGTTGCAGTGCTGTGTCGAGTGATCCAGAGCAGCCAAATCCACGGCAGCAAGCCACCCGGTTGACCTTGGCCTCAGCCAAGTTGCCGTGTCGGCGCAACATGCTGTCCTAAGCGCGCAACAGTCAAGGCGTCACATACGTCTCTAGAATTCAAGGTTGACCGGACTCGCAACTGTCGCTAACAAGTGATCCGTTCGTCCATCGTCGCGTTTAGTTGGCGCTCCCATTCAATTCGCAGTGCGCACGAGACAGCATGCCGCCCAGTGTCGAGCTCTCGATCATCATTCCGGCGTTCAACGAAGCGACGAGATTGCCCCGGACGCTGACGGGGCTTCTCGCTTTTCTCGACGGCAACACCCGGCGCGCCGAAGTCATCGTCGTGGATGATGGATCGCAGGATGACACGAGCGCGCAGGTTCGGCGGTTCGAGCGATTGGACCCACGTGTGCGACTCATCCGCTTGCCGCAGAACCGCGGAAAGGGATACGCCGTGCGCACAGGGGTGGTCAACTCGGCTGGTTCCCTCGTTCTGTTCGCCGACGCCGATGGTGCGACACCGTTCGAAGAGCTCGCGCGCCTGGAGGCGCATATACTCGACGGCGCCCGCGTCGCGATCGGCTCACGCGGCGTACGCGATCGAGCCACCCGCGTGCAGGCGAGGTTGTACCGCCGCGTATTGGGCCGAATCTTCCATGCGGTCGTACGCATGTTCGCCGTCCACGGAATCACCGACACGCAATGCGGGTTCAAGCTCTTCGATGCCGCAGCGGCCCACGATCTCTTTTCCCGCATGCGCATGAGTGGCTTCAGCTTCGACGTGGAGGTGCTGCTCATGGCGATGCGCTCCGGGTATCGCGTGGCCGAGGTACCCGTGAACTGGACCCACCAACCAGGCTCCAAAGTTCGCGTGTTGAGAGACGGCCTCCTCATGGCTCGAGACGTTCTCCGGATCCGCGCCAACGCGCTCGCGGGCGTCTACGACGAGCCGCACATTGCGCTTCTTCCGGTCGGCGCCACATCAGAGCCAGCGGTGGCTTCGGAACGCCGATCCTGACGACGATGGTTAGGCGTTAGCCCCGAGGTGCCACATCCGAGCAGGTCGCGCGGCGCGGCTCCAGCGTGTGAACCGCGACCATTGCCGCCTTCGGCAGCGCCATTCTACCGGCGCGTTGCCACCATCGGTCGTTGACCCAGAGCGCGATGACACGGGGCCGCCCTTCGAGCTCACTCGTGATGGCAACGCGGCGCCAACCGCTCGCGGTATCCAGTACCGCGGCAATTGGCAGGCTCACCGGAAAGATCGCCAGGTCGGCCGTGCGCCACGGCTGCAGCGGAATGTTCCGGCTCGTCGGAACGAAATAGGTCTCCGGCCTCGAGACCGAATCCGCGAAGATCACTCGGCCGTCGATCGACTCCGACAGATACGGGAGCCGCCATGGGACGTACCCGCCGTAATTGAAAGTCGTCACGAGGCGGCCCCCAGCCTCATGCTTAGTGTAGCAATCCAGCCATTTTGCGAGTGGCTCGATGGACTTGGCGTTGGTCGACGGGAGGTAGCGGGATACAACGTCCCCGGCTCGCAGTCCTGGATCGAGCCACGTTTCCAGCGCTTGTGCCGCGATCAGAAGGAAGATCGCTGGAACGATTGCCCTCTGGGCGGTGAGTACGACGGGCACTCTCGGAGTCTCGAGCTGCGCCAGCACGATGGAGCACAGCGGGATGACAAGAAGCCACCACACGACGAGCGATCGCACGGCGAGCGCGAACATTAGCAGGCCGGCGAGCCACATGAGTCCAAACAGGACTCGCTCACGATCGTTCAATCGCGCCGCCGTCGCCCAGGGTAAGGCCGTGAACAAGAGCGCGAGCATCAGCGAGCTGTTGCCGCCAATGACGAGCATCAAGAAGCCGGGCTTGTACTCGTTGATGCCGGTGGGCGGTCCGAAGAGCGCGTTCGGCGCGAAATTGAGGCGGAAGATTTCCACCCAGTGCAGCGCGTTTGGCGAGATCATCCACCCGGCAACGATCGCCAGCGGCACAAGGACGAGCCGCTTCCGATCGGCCGGGATGCGAGTGAGCAGCAGCACGCAGGGCGCGATGGTCAGTGGGAACAACAAGTGTGTGTTGGCAACGACTGTGCTCGCGATGAGGAGTCCAGCAAGCGTCCACCCGAGGCGTGGTGTCTCGAGCGACCGATACACCAGGGCCCAGATCAGCGGGAGCATGATCAACAGGATGCTCTGGGGGCGCACGTACGGCGTCGCGCCGAGGGCAACGATCACGTTGGCCGCGATCATGAGAAACGTCGCCCAAGGATTCCACCCGACCGTCCGTCCGAGCACCCACATGACGACGGCGAGCAGCACGTACACGAGCCCTTGCACCATACTGAGCCCGATCGGCCCGAAGTCTCTGATCGCGACGTAATAGAGGGCCTCGATGGCCCATGAGTATGCTTGAAACGGGGCACCAGGCCGAGTCCAGGCGAAGGGCTCGACAAACGGCACGGCATGGTGCCTTACGATCCACTCCCCTGTCGCGAGGTGGATCGAGAGATCAGGATCGGCGAAGGGCAACGACAGACCGGTGATGAAGAGCAGCAGCGCAAAGAACGCCAATTGCCCCTTCCAATACGGCCCGAGTGCGGCTCGCCAATCCGCGTTCGAAGCACCCGACGCCGTGGTCATCGGGGTTTGCTATAAACCGCGATCACGGAGCGGCCGATGGAGTAGGCGAGCAACCGATCGAGAAAGCCGCGCGATAGTGGGATGATCCAGCCGTCCCAGAATTTCACTTGCTTCTCGTTGGGCGCGCTCTGGCGAAGAAAAAGGCGGTTTGCGAGCGATGCGATCATGCCAAGAGAATCAAGGTAAAACACCTCACGTCGCTGCAGGCCTGGGGGAAAAACGGCAGAAAGCGTCGATTTGGTATAACGCCGGAAGTGACCGAGCGCGTAGTCCATTTGACTGAACAAGATTGGGAAGGCAGGACAGAGCACGACGAGTACGCCCTCTGGTGCAAGGTGCGCGGCCGCACGCGCCAGTTCCTCTGCGTCGGCCTCGATGTGCTCGAGCACGTCAATGTACAGGATACAGTCGAACTGCTGATCAGCATGAAGGGAGGTGATGTCGCCGTTGACAACGCTCGTCGGGACAAACGATGAGTTCTCGCGTAGCGTCGACTCTAGCCGCGAGGCAAGTTTCGGATCAGGTTCGAGGCAGAGCCAACTGGCTTGCCGACTGTTCCTCAGTCGAATGGTCGTTCCGCCCAGCCCTGCTCCAACCTCGAGAACGCGGCCGATGACATACGGCGTCAGGCGCGACGCGAAGTAGGCCTTCCAGTTGATTGCAAGGGCTGCTTGGTCGAGCTCAGTCCCCGAATACGAAAACTCGGAATTCATCAAGGGAGCTTAGAGTGCCGTGGGGAGTCGCTGCGTGCGCCTGTACAACGCATAACGACTTACCGAGCCAGCCTTTCTCGCGGACAGCTATTGCTGCCGATGCGACAACGACAAGGTGCACAGCCAGAGCCGAGCGCGGCCTGAACTCCTAGACGGCCCGTTCGTCGTCCCGCGAGGCAGCGAAGGACTCGTCGATCGGACCGATCGCATCGATGAGCTCGAGCGCAGAATCAAGCGCGCGCCGAAGGTACCCGGCGGTAGGGAATCGCATTGACGGATCCGTGTTCAGAGTGCGCTTGATGATGACCGAGATCTCCTCAGGCACGTCCGGTCGCACGGCGCGCACGTCGGGAGGTGGCGCGTCCTGGCGTCGCTTCATGGTCTCGCGGGCCGAGCCGCCATGGAACGGCGTTTTCCCGGCGAGCATCTCGTAGAACACGCACCCGAGCGAGAAGAAGTCGCTACGCCAGCCTTCCATACGGTCGCGCGACGCCTGCTCCGGGCTCATGTACTCGGGCGTGCCGGCAATCGAATTCTGTCCCCCGCTCTCGATGTCCGAGGTGATCGCCAGCCCGAAATCGATCAGGTACGCGCCTTCTTCTGCGAGGAAGATGTTTTCGGGTTTGACGTCCCGATGCACGACGCCGCGTCCGTGCGCATGGTCCAGCGCGCTGCCGATGTCCCGTGCGATCATGAGCGCGTCGCGAACCGGAAGCCGGCCCGCCCTTCGCAGCCGCGTGCGCAGCGTCTCACCGTCGATGTAGCGCATCGTGAAGAACAGCGATCCGCTCGCTTCGCCCGGCTCGATGATTCTCGGAATGCGCGGATGGTCGAGCTTTTCCAGCACTTGCATCTCGCGCAGGAATCGGTCGATGCTCGTGTCGGTGACGCTGCCGAGCGTCATGACCTTGACGGCCAGACGCTCGTCCGGGTCGGCGCCGCACGCCAGGTACACAGACGATGTCGCGCCATCTCCGAGCTTGCCGCGGATCGTATAGCCGCGCGGGAGATGGAGCTCGATCGTTTCGAGCAGGCTAAAGCTGGTCATGACTACCGGAAGGCTGTTCAGTCACGCTCGCCGCGAAACGCTCCGAGGCATGCCGACTAGCTGGGGACGGGCGGAGCGGACTCTCTGTAACATGAAGTATCGCGCAATTCGACGTACAGTTTAGGGGGCGCCGCTCGATTCGTCTATGTCGGCGGCTCGGCCGGCGCGCCCGGAGTTTCGGGCAAACGCCACGGATCGTCCAGCCTGCGACACCTTTCCATCGCCCCTTGAGACCCTTCGACCGAATTCAATTGTGGCGCATCGGCGGCGCCGTCGCCATTGGCGTGGTGGCGGGGGCGGCGAACTTCGCGCTTTTTCCGCTTCATCACGGCGGCGACTTCGTTCAGTTCCACTACCACGCGCGGGTATGGCTCGACGGCGGGGATCCATACGCCGGCGGTTTTCCGATCATGCGGGCAACGCGTGTCGTACCCGAGCCGTTCTTCTATCCCTTCCCCACTCTGCTTGCCGTGGCGCCTTTCGCCCTGCTCCCGATCCGGATCGCGACGGCGGCTTTCGTGGCCGTTTCTTCGGCGGTTCTTGCCCTCGGCATCCTGTGGCGATCACCGGAGCGGCTTCCGCTTTTTTTCGGCGCCGCCTTCTTCGTTGCGCTGGTTCTCGGGCAATGGTCGCCGCTGATCACGGCGACGCTGCTCCTTCCGCCAATTGCTTGGCTCGCGGTGCTCAAACCAAACATCGGCTTGGCCACGGCGCCGGCCAAGCCGACGCGGCTTGGCCTGCTCGGCGGGGGGCTGCTTCTCGTCGCCACACTCGCGATTCAACCAAACTGGCCGGCCGAGTGGATACGGAACCTCCATTCGATGCCGGCGCACCCCGCGCCGGTGTTTATTCCCGGGGGAGTTTTGGTGTTCGCTGCGCTCCTGCGCTGGCGACGGTGGGAGGCACGCCTTCTGATCGCAATGGCAACTGTGCCCCAGCTAATGTATTTCTCTGATCAGCTTCCGTTGTGGCTCGTTCCACGGACCAGGCGCGAATCGGTTCTGCTTAGCGCCACTAGTCTCGTGGCGTGGGCGGCGGCGCTCATCACCGCCGCGAATGCCGGCCGCCAGCCGGCGTTCAGTTCCCAATATTTTGTTCTCATCGGGCTGTACTTGCCGGCGCTCTGGATGGTGCTCAGTAGGCCGAACGAAGGCACTATCCCCGACGGATCGAGCGAATCGCTGCGCGAGCCCCCGCCTGGGTAGGCGGTCGCTCGGGCGGACGGCGCGGTACAGCCTCCGGATAGACGAAGGTCGATGCTTGGCGCATCTTGCCAAGACCTCCAGTCGAACCTAATCAGCTTTCGGTATCGCGTGTCCTACCAGAACGAAGTGCCTACCTTCGATTTCCCATCGGAGACAGGCGCGTCCATTATCGGCACCATCGCCGTCGTAGTTCATAAGTCGCGCGCGTTCCGGCTTGCGTTGTGCTTTGCACTGTTCGCTGCCGCAATCATTTACGGTGCGGCGGGGCGAGCGATGCTCACCAGATTGGCTGACTCCTATCAATCATTCCTCGGCGCCGCGACGCTCTTCGGCTCGATGGCGCCACCCGTCGCGCTGGTTCACCGAAGATGGGAGATCGCCCGCGAACTGCCTGCGGCTCGACGCTATGGCGTGGCGTGGCGTGGCGTATGCCGCGCGTCGAAGCGCTTGCCGCCGAGGTATCTCGCGAAGGTCTCGCTGATGTTTACCTTCGTCCGACCGGCGTTTTCGGGGCGAAGGCTCGATTGGAGCCGGCAAGGTTAAACCACCCAGTGCTGCCGTGTAAAGCGAGGAGATCCATCGCGGTCGATGTTTCCATTTTCGAATTAGGGTGTGCATACGGTCGCAAACAATGACACGCGAACGCGGCTTGCGTGGGGCGGTCGCGATCGTATTCGCGTTGGTCGCTGGGCTCGTTGCAGTTCGGGCGCAATTCATCGTTCTGTCGAATGGCGGGGACCACCGCATCCTCTGGCACGCCGCGCACGTCCTGCTTTCTGGCGGCAACGCTTACGCGCCGCAGGCCGAGAAATACCTTACGCTGTACTATCCGATGCCATCCGTTCTGGCGGTGATGCCGTTGGCGTGGCTGCCCGTCGAGATAGCCGCAACTGCATTCGCAACGCTCTCTGCGGGACTCCTTGGCTACGCAATTACGCGAGAGGGCTTCGAGCGCGTTCCGATCCTCTTTTCCATACCTTTTCTCTGCGCGGCGCAGTTTGCGCAGACATCCACGCTCGTCTTTGCGCTCGGCATCACGCCATTACTCGCGGGGCTGACGGTGATCAAGCCGAATCTCGGCGCTGCGTTGTTCACCTGGCGCCCGTCCGCTCGGACGATCTTCGTCGGCGGCCTCGTTGTTCTTGCCAGCCTCGCAGCTGACATCCGTTGGCCACTTAGATTCCTTGCGGCGGTTCGCTCCTCACCAGGGCATCACGCACCCGTCACAGTCGGACTTGGCGCCCTTGCACTTTGCGCCCTGTTTCGATGGCGAAGACCAGAGGCGCGACTGCTCGTGGCAATGGCTCTAATCCCTCATGCGTTGTTCTTCTACGACGAGCTTCCGCTCTTCCTCATCGCGCAGACACGTCGCGAAGCGATGGTAATGGCCCTTACAAGCTGGATGGGGCTCTTCGGCTGGATGGCGACGAGCCACGGCCCGACGCTTTCCGATATGCAACAATGGTCTGTGGCAGCCATGTACATTCCGGCTGTCGCGATCGTACTTCTTCGGCCGAATGTCTCCAAGGAATACGTCAATCATGAGGCGACTCGGCGCGCGAGTCAGGTCCCCATGCGACCGGTTTCGCATGGATAACGGCACCGGCGACGATGGGTACACACCCAAGCCAGAGGTGGCGCGCTCAGGCACCTCGGCTTCGGCTGTGAAATCGCCAAAAGGGTGCTGGACCAGCCTCACCGCTGGGCCATTCCTGTCTGCGCGGAGCGCGCCTGTTTCGACATGACTACCGTCTAGACAAGCATCCTCACTGCACTGCGCGTCGTCTGAACCCATCTGGAATCGCGTGCCCAAACTTCTGGCTGTATGATATTAAATCGTCGGAATCGGTCGAACGCTAGCCCAGAATCAACTCTCACAAGATCGTACGGTACGAGTAAAGAGGTTCGCCGGTGCGCGGAATTTGAGCAACATTTCTGGCCTGGTGAAAGGAGCATGGCATCTCAGTTCTGTTAGCGCCATTTCCGCGACGCTCATAGGCAATGGCTCGAGCCGGCATGGCATGAGTGCTACTCTTGAGGCATGAAACGACGATTGGCCTTCGCGGTATTGATCGCGAGTCTCGGGGCGGCCTACGTAGTTCGACTCGCCATCGTGATGCCGTACTATGGGACGGACTTCGACCCAGTACGGTTCGCGGCGCGATTGGTCCTTCACGGAGAGAATCCTTATCCGCTTATCGGCCCAGGGCGCCCAGTCTTCTGGAATTTTCGGTTGCTGTATCCGCTACCAGCCGCTCTGGTGGCGATGCCATTCCTCGCCATCCCAATTATTGCCGCCCGAGCTCTGTTCGTCGCGTTAACGAGCGGCATTCTCGCGTTCGTGTTGACACGCAAGGCATGGGCGTTCGCGCTAGTGTTCCTGAGCGCATCTTGGTGGTTCGCCGTCGGCGTGGCGCAGTGGTCGCCCGGTTTGCTCGCTGCAACGTCGCTGCCCTGGCTCGGATTTCTCGTAGCGGCTAAACCAAACATCGGACTCGCCGTGGTCGCTGGCGCTTCATCTCGACGAGCCTTCATTGTGCTGACGAGCACGGCGCTGGCGATCACGGTGCTCTCGTTCATTGTCATGCCCGGCTGGTTCGCGAGCTGGCGGGACGCAACTCGCGACACACCGCACATTCGACCGCTGGCGGCAACCTTCGTAGGCCCGCTCCTCTTGCTCGCCGCGCTCCGTTGGCGACGGCCGGAAGCACGACTGCTCTTGACGCTCGCAGTCGTTCCGATGAATCCCGGCCTCTATGAAGGCGTATTGTTGTTCGCAGTTCCCGCAAGCGCGATTGAAGCGACCGTGCTTGCCCTTGGCTCCTGGTTCGTTGACCCTATATCGCAGTCGCGATTCGTGACCGCGACCGGTTTCGGAGCAATCGGTCAGGCAATGCTGGTCTGCATGTATTTACCTGCGCTACTGTTTGTCCTCCGCCGCCCCAATGAAGGGCCGGCATTCGCGTGGATCGAGCACACCGCTCAGCACCTGCCGGGATGGCTGCGTGGAACCCCGACAGTCCCCACGTGATGATGCGGCTAGGTCGATCCGGCATAACGCGCGCCCCATCGATGCTATTGCGGATTACGGTTGGACTGGGGGCGGCGACGGTGGCTATAGCCTGGCTTGGCTCGATGGAGCGGTACCAGCCTCACCTGGTAACCGATTTCGATGCGGTCTACGCTGGCGCTCGCGCCCTCCTACACGGTGCGGATCCGTTCCGCGCGTACTACCGCCGCATCACCTATCCGATGCCGGCGATGCTCCTAGGGATCCTTCCATCGCTATTTCCCATCGAGGTGGCCCGACTGCTGTTCGTCGGCGTCACGAGCGGGGTGCTCGGCTGGGCACTCTCGGAAAAGCCTGACGCACGACTTTTTGTGTTCGCGAGTGGCGCTTGGTTCGTCGCGGTGGAGGATGCCCAATGGTCACCACTCATCCTCGCGGCTGCAGTTATACCCGCGCTCGCCTGGGTCTTGCCGGCGAAACCCAACATCGGTCTGATCGTCGCCGCGGGAACGAAGCCTCACTCGATCAAGAAGGTCTTCTGGCTCGCCTTGATCCTGCCCCTACTCTCGTTCATTATCGCGCCGTCATGGATCAGCGCGTGGCGTCGCGATGTCGCACACTACGATGTTTTTCGCCCACTTTTCACGCGACCGTATGGGGCCCTGCTGCTTTTCGCGGGAGCACGCTGGCGGCGGCCTGAAGCGAGGATTCTCCTCGCGCTCGCTCTCGTCCCGATCAATCCAGCCTGGTATGAAGCGGTGCTCGTCTTCTGTGTGCCGCAGCGCTCAGCTGAAGGGGCAGCACTCGCCGCGTTGTCGTGGTTGGTGCCCGTAGTCGGCCAGCCGCTGGTGACAGACTATGCAACCTACGCCAGTCAGAACGCTTCGGCCTTCGCTCGTGGCACGTTGATTTGCGCGTACCTACCCGCCTTGTTCATTGTTCTTCTGCGTCCGAACGAAGGTGAGGTGCCAGCATGGCTGGAGCGAAGGCTCGTCCGCATACCACGGTGCCTTCGGGGGGCACCCGCTTCCGGATGAGACAATTCGCACGCATCGTGTCGCGCGGATGCGGATCACCGAAGATCGGTCGACGATCGCGACTGCGTGGTCCACGCGTCAGGCTCGGCCGACGCCACCCGCGCAGGCACCGATGCGAGTGGTTTGAGCGGAAACAGCGCAGAGCGTGCCACCTTCCATCTGCAGAGGCGGAACACGATCCCGGTTCTGAGGCATTCAAGCCCATACTTCACGCTTCGGCGAAAATTGATCGAAGACGCTTCAGGCGCATATCTGGTTGGACACGAAACCTCTCCAATGGGAAACCCCATCCAGATCACCTGCGCCAGCATCTGATTGTCGAATACGAAGTCGTCCGAGTTCGCGCCAAGTGGCAACCGCAGCAGCAGATCGCGTGAGAAAGCGCGGTATCCCGTGTGAAATTCCGACAGCTTGCTGCCGAGCAGGATATTTCCGACAGCCGTGAGGCCGCGGTTCGCGATATAGCGCCACTTCGGCATGCGGCCCTTGATTGCGCCGCCACCAAGGATCCGCGATCCCAGCACGCACGGATACAGGCCGCTCGCGACGAGACTCGCCATGGCGGGAATGAGCTTGGGAGTATACTGGTAGTCCGGATGCACCATGATGACGATGTCGGCTCCGTTCTCGAGCGCGAGGCGGTAGCACGTCTTTTGATTACCCCCATACCCAACATTCTTGGCGTGCTCGTGAACAATGGCCTTGGGGAGAGACCGGGCCCGCGCAACAGTTGCATCGGGACTGTGGTCGTCCACAATGATCACGAGATCTACGATCTCCTGCTCCATTACTTCCCGCCACGTCTTCGCGATCGTGTGCTCCGCTTTATAGGCGGGCATCACTACAGCCACGGTTTTTCCTGCAATCATGAAGGTTGCCTCACACTGGTCGCTACGCATTCCCCTTTGCGCGTGCAGACAAACAATTGACCTGACCCATCATCGATGGCCATAACCAAATGAGCCCGACTTTATCATGGGTCAGGGAGCGTTGATTAAGGTCGCGTGTAATTCACGGCCCCTGCCGATGACCTAATAGACCGGCGGGCGTTTCGTTTGGGCGACGCAGTACCATCATGAGGGCGGGTAGGTACAGCGTTGCTAAATACATCAGCGCGTTGTGGCTGGTCGCCGCGGCGAACGCGGCGCCATCATCTTGTGCAACCGCGCGCCACGGCACCGCAACGAAGGTAGGAACTGCGAGCAGCAATGCCTCGCCGCGAGACCTCGGCACGACCGCCAGTACCAGCGCGTCGTACGCCATCCCAGACAATGGAACAAGAGCGAGGAAGGCGATCAATCGAGCCTCTGGCCGACGCCATTTCAATAGAGCAAGCAGTAGCAAGAGCCCGAAGGGCCGAACAGCCAATGGTAGATATCGTGTTGGTGTTCGGATCGCCTCTGACCAGCGCACGACCCATCCAGGCGTAACAAACGTCGCGGCAGCCAAGAGCCCGAGCGCAACGAGAATTGCTGGGATATTGCCAGTTCGGGGGAGGTAAGCAGAGGCACACGCACCCGCAGTCGTCGGCTTCACGATGGCTAAGAAGCTCAGCGTCGGAAATAGGGCGATCGCCGCGAAGAAGGGCGACCATTGCACGAGCTGCGCTGATTCGACAGCCGGAAGTGACGCCAATGCGATAAGAGGCCACCACGCATCCCGTGTGAGTCCGAATGCCAGGAGGGTGAACCCCGCAGCCGAAAACGCGCCTGGCGCGAGCGATTGCGGGAGGGCCGCGAACGGAAGCGCGACGATGGCAGCGGGCAAGGGATACAGCATCGGCCGAGGCCACGCGTATGCGAGATGCGCCGCAGAAAAGGGATCCGCGCGGCGCATGATGGCTCGATCGACCAGCCACATCAGATCGAAATCAGAAAAGCCCGTTACGCGGGCGCGAGTCCACCACGCCAATAATCCGGCGACGCACCCGATCGTCATCGCGACGCCGAGTCGCACCTGCCATGTCGGTTTCACGATTCAATGCTAGCACGCCGCCCCCGTGTGGGGCCAGCAAGGGCGCCCGGCTAAAAGCTGTACCCTCGCACTTGCAATTGCAGTGTCGGCCACAACGACCTCGTTTACCAGCGGGCGCTTCCGCGAACCCGGTTACATCCATAGCCAATTCCGAGCGCGACTCCGATATTCGGTTTGCCGATCGCCACCCGCGCGAAGGCTGTTAGAGTGTGGAAGGCATGCCCGCGGGCGCCCATCAGCCGTCTACTATTGCATCCCCTCGCCCCGGCCCTCATCTCCTTCGCGTGAATTCCGATGGTTCGCCGCCTGATCTACCTCCTGTCGCTCGGCTGCGCCGCGCTGTTGGCGTTCATCACGTTCCGCCGATCCGCACCGACGGCTGCAGCGCATGCGTCAGGCGCGGGAATCAACTGGATGAACGTCACCTCTCGCGATCTCAACATCGCTGCCGTCTTCCTCACCGCCCGCGACGTCGGCGTCGGCCAGGCCCTCGACAGCCTCCAGGCGCTCGCCGCGCACGACCCGCAGCTCGCCGGCCAAGGCCACGCCCTCGCCCACGCCCTCGGCCGATTCGCGATTGCTCGACACAAAAACGATCTGTCCGTGATCGCCCAATGCCGCCCGGTCTTCGAGGCCGGCTGCTACCACGGCGTGCTCGAGGGATATCTCGCCACACAGAAATCGCTCGACCGTGATACGGTGGCCGCGATCTGCTCCGCCGTCGAGCGATCGAGCCCCAACCGTCAGCCGGGCCTCGAGTGCGCGCACGGGCTCGGGCACGGACTGCTCGAGCACGTGGGCTACGATCTCCCCCGCGCACTCGCGGCCTGCGATTATCTCGGCGCGGCCGACGCGCGCGGCGAATGCCACGACGGCGTCTTCATGGAGAACGTCGTGCACGGCTTGGGCGATTCCATGATCGCCGTCGGCGACGAGGCGGTCGCGATGCAGCATCAGATGATGCAAATGGAGGGCGCGCACGCGAAGCGCGAGTACTTCCGCAAGCGAGACCTCGCTTTTCCCTGCGACAGCGTCGCCGCCGCGTACCAAGCGTCGTGCTGGTCGTACCAGCCGCTCGTCGTCATCCAACTCTCCGGCGTCGACTTTCAGAAGACGCTGCACACCTGCGACGCCGCGCCGGGCGAAGCTGCGATCACCTGCTATCGCGGCTTCGGCAAGCAGAGCACCGGGTGGTATGACGATCGCGCTCCCGACATCATCAAGACCTGCGAGACCGCCACGCCGCCGCACGCCGGCGACTGCCTCGGCGGCGCCGTCGAAGCGTACGTCGACTTCGCATGGACCCCCGATCGCGCGATCGCATTCTGTCGCAACGTGCCCGCCGCGGCCAAGGCGGGGTGCTACGGTGAAGTCGGCGCGCGCATGGCGCACATCCGCGTCGACAGCGCGTCGCTCGCCGCCGATTGTCGCGGCGCCGAGGCTGCATACGTCAGCGCGTGCGTGCGAGAAGGGATCGCGGCCCAACGACAATCCGCGCACATGTGACCTGCATCACATTGCCGCGTAATCGCATGGCGCGCGCGCGGCTGTGATAGTTCTTGCAAGGACGACCGGCCAATGAATCTCTCCTGGCCTCTCTTCCTTGTCGAGCAGCAGTGCAACCCACAGACGAATCCGATCGCCAGAGCGTCGCCGCGCGCGTGCGCAGCCTGGTCGATCATGACGAGACCGGCGATTGGGGCGCCATCGCCCGCCACCTTCGCGTCGACGAGCTCGAGCTCCGCATCACCATCGACGCCAAATCGCCGCACCCGGCCATGGGCGTGCTGCTCGCGGTGATTCGCGAGTACGCCGTCGATCCCACCTGGCTGCTCACCGGCGAGTACGACTCCGCCACGCATCGCCGCACGCTGTCCGGCGACCGCGCCGTGCTCATCGAGGTCGTCAAGGACGTGGCGCGACGCCACGACACGCCCCTCAACATCATCGCGCTTCCCGGCGCGTGGCACGACCACGAGCCGCGTCCGCCGGATCTTGACCGGACGTAGTGGCCGTGGTAATATGGCTATAGCCATTATATGATGGCCGCCTTGCCAACCCGAGCTTATCCATGCCGCCCTCGCGCAAGAATCCGCAGGCGCCAGCCAGCTCCACCAGCCTCGACGCGCCCACGGTGATCGAGGTGAAGGCCGGCGTCTTCAAGGACACCTGCCTCCAGCTCCTCGACCAGGTGCACGATCAGGAAGTGGAGGTCGTCGTGACCAAGCGCGGCGCCATCGTCGCGCGGCTTGTGCCGCCGGACTTGCGGGCCGCCAGCGCCTTCGGATTCCTGCGCGGGACCGTCCTCGCGCACGAGGACCTCGTTGCGCCGGACTTCGAGCCCTGGGGTGACACCGGGTGACGACGTCAGCCCACCCTGGCCTCGCACCAAAGGTCTGGAGGCCCGAGAGTCTCGAGACCTACGACGGCCCGCTCCTTCTCGACACCCACGTCTGGATCTGGCACGTCGAGGGGGACGCGAGCCAAATGGCGTCCGGGACGACGCCACTCCTCGACCGGAGCGGGGCGCGGTCACGGCTGTTTGTCTCCGACATCTCGTACTGGGAAGTCGCGGTCAAGGCCGCCAAGGGCAAGATCACCTTCGCCGTCGACGCGGCAGTGTGGCTTCAACGCGCCGAGCAGGCTCCAGGAATCCGGTTCCGCCACCTCACGCGTCCCGTTCTGCTTCAGAGCACCCGCCTCGTCGGCACCGCACACAATGACCCGGCCGACCGCATGCTGATCGCGACGGCGCAACTGCATGGCGTGCCGCTGGTGACCGCGGATCGGCTCATCCTCGAATACGCGGCCTCACATCCAGGCACCCCGGTCGTGGACGTGCGCCCTTAGGATTGTCTCGGGAGGACCTGCGCGCGCTAGCTCGCCGCCCGGACCTCGACCAGCTCGCCCGCCCCACCCGCGGCTTCGATCGCCGCCTCGAGCGCCCGCCGCAGGAATCGCGCGGTCGGATACCGGCTCGACGGATCGGGATGCAGGCTCCGGCGCAGAATCGTCGCCACGTCCTCCGGTACGTCGGGCCGCACCGCGCGCACGTCGGGCACCGCCGTGATCCGGTGGCGCTGCATCGCCTCGCGAATCGAGGTCGACGGCAACGCCTGCTGGCCGGTCAGCATCTCGTACAGCACGCAGCCGAGCGAGAAGAAGTCGCTCCGCCACCCCTCGGCGCGGTTCCCCGCGGCCTGCTCCGGACTCATGTAACTGGGCGTGCCGGCGACCAGACCTTCCCAATCCGTTCCCGAGCCGCGCACGCAGTCCGAGGTGATCGCCAGGCCGAAGTCCATGAGGTAGGCGCCGTCGGCGGCCAGGAAGATGTTGTCCGGCTTCACGTCGCGATGGACGACGCCGCGCGTGTGCGCGTGCTCGAGCGCGTCGCCGATGTCGCGGGCGACGAACAGCGCCTCGCGCAACGGCATGCGCCCCGACGACCGCAGCCGTTCGCCGAGCGTCTCGCCGTCGATGTACGGCATGGTGAAGAAGAGCGACCCGTTCGCCTCGCCCGGCTCGAGCAGCCGCGGAATGCGGGGATGATCGAGCTTCTCCAGGACCTGCATCTCACGCAGGAAGCGGTGGCCGGCCTGGTTCGTGATCGTGCCGCGCAGCAGCACCTTGATCGCGATGCGGTCTTGCCTGGACCCCGGGATGCCGGCGAGGTATACCACCGACGTCGCGCCGCCGCCGAGCTTGCCCTGGATGACGTAGCCGCGCGGAATGTGGAGCTCGATCGCCTCGAGCAAGCTTAGGCTGGTCATGCGTATATGACGAGCTCGGCCAGTCCGGAGCAACTCGGAATTGACGCGCCGACGCGCTTACCGTACGTTGTCCGTACGTCATCTCATTTGGAGTTTGGAAATGCTCCCCCACGCAGCGCAGGCGTATCTCGACCTGCCAGCCGACGACCGATTCGAAACGCGTCTATCGAAAGTTCTCAAGCAGCATGCTGAAACCGTCGCCAAGGCAAAAGGGGAGACGCTGTCCGAGTACGTACTCGAGGTCTTGGCCGAGCGGGTTGCGGACGAGATCGCGAAGGCTCAGGAGTGGCGCCTGACGGCCACCGAGCAAACCGAGTTGTTGCGCATTTTGGCCGCACCGTCGTCCGAGACCGCAGCCCTCCGCGCGGCCATACGGCAAGCTGAAGAAACGTTCGGCGTTTGACGCCCGGTGGCGGGACCGCGCTTTCCGCTCTCCCTGTTGACGCCGAGCCACGACGTCAGCGCATTCACGTGCGGGACTCGCCCCGGCGCGAAGGAAATAGACGACTATCTCCGAGTCCGCGCGCTCGCGGAGCAAACCGCCGGACTCAGCGCGGTGTGGGTCGCAACCGATCCGCTCGTGGAAGGTCGAGAGCGACGCATTGCAGGCTATCTGACCCTTTCGCCGCTCTCGATTCAAATCAGTCCCACGGTCCTCGGACACCTCGGCATTCAGAGCCCGTACAGGCTTGTCGGCGGCTACCTGCTCGGCCGGCTGGGCGTAGCCGAACATCTCCAGACCCAGGGTCTCGGGCCAATCTTGGTCGCGGCGGCCATCAAGATCGCCAAACAGGCGAGTCGAGAGGTTGGCGGAGCTTTCCTCGCGGTCGACCCGAAGAACGACGGGCTGTTGGCTTGGTGCGAATCGCTGGACTTCGGCTTCGATCGAATAGACCCGGCGCGGCGGCGACTCGTACTGAAACTTTGAATTTGCGCACGGCGCGAGCGAGATCGCCTCACGGGCCTCGGGCGAGCGTGAACACGGTCAACTCGGGCGCCGCGTGCACGCGCGCCGGCACGCGGCTGAACCCGATGCCGCGATTGATGTAGAGCCGGTTCCCTTGTTCGCCGTAGTGGCTGATCCACCCCTCGAGGCCCGATCCCTCGTCGCTGAAGTGGTGGCGCCAAAGCCAATCCGACACGAAGGGAATACCGAGCTGCATGCCGTGCGTGTGCGCGGCGACCGCGAGCGGCGCCTGGCCGCCTGGAAGATGGGCGAAGGAGTCGGGGTCGTGCATGAACACCACGCGGGCCGCGCCGGCGGGCACCTGGGCCAGCGTTTCCGCCCCACGATCGTCCTTGGCCCACCGCTCCCCGATGCCGACGATGTAGAGGGGCGCCCGGATCGAGTCGCCGGCAACCGAGTCCGGACCCGCGGCCGCGCTGTCGGTCGCCGCCGCCGGCGCGAGAGTGTCGGCCGGCGAGCGCAGGGGCAGCACGCGATTGTCCATCATGTGAACGCCCGCGCTGTCGAGCGCGAACGCCACGCGGCGCGCCACGGCGTCGTGCTCCCTCGAGCGTTCGTTCATCAACGAATAGTCATGGTTCCCGAGTACGGCGTAGGTGGGAATGTGGGCATCGAGGATGGGCTGGAGAATGGACAGCACTTCCCGCATCTGGCCGTCGACGCTCTCGTTGGCCTGGTACACGAAGTCGCCGGCAATGAGCACCGCGGCCGGATGGGCGTCGAGGGTGTATCGCACCACCTTCCGCGCCGCGTCGGTGTTGGCCCACCACATGCCCACCTGCATGTCGGCGAAGACGGCGATGCGCTGCCCTTCCCACGCCGCCGGCAGATTGGGAATCGCCGCCGCCTCGTTGTTGCGGACGACGAACCGCGGCTCGACGGCCGCTCCGTAGATGAACACTCCGGCGAGCACCTCGATGATCGTCCACATGGCCTGATCGGGTTGGCGACGACTCGAGCAGATGCAGACGCCGGGCCTTGGGGAACACCCGAAATGGGGTCAGACTCCATTTCGCCCGGTGCTCACATGATGTGCTAGACTGTATTTCACCAGACGGAGGGAGCTGCCCCTGCGATTGTTGATCGTCTCGAACCGGTTGCCGGTGACCGTGCGCGTGGAGGACGGGCGTGCGGTCGTGCGACGCAGTGTGGGGGGACTCGCCACCGGAATGCGTGGACCTCACGAGCAGGGCGACAGCTTGTGGATCGGCTGGCCCGGCGAACTCTCCGGCCTCGACGACACCGCGCGCGCCGACGTCCAGACGCAGCTTGCCGGGATGCGTACCGTGCCGATCGGCCTGACCTCGCGGGAAATCGAGGTGTTCTACGAGGAGATCTCGAACGCCGTCCTCTGGGCCATCTGCCACGACCGCATCGACCGGCTGCCCCTCCGCGTGACCGGGTGGGACGTCTATGACGCGGTGAACGCGCGCTTCGCCGACGCCGTGGCGGAGCACTGGCGGCCCGGCGATCTCGTGTGGGTCCACGACTACCAGCTTCTGCGCGTCCCGGCGCTCCTCCGCCAGCGCCTGCCCGAAGCGCGGATCGGCTTCTTTCTTCACGTGCCGTTTCCCAACCCGGAGGCGTTCCTCACCCTTCCCGTCCGCCGCTGGCTGGTCGAAGGCATGCTCGGCGCCGACCTGATCGGCTTTCATACGCGACGCTACCGCGGCCATTTCACCGGCGCCCTCCGCCGGCTGTTCGGCGTCGAGATGGACGCCAGCGACCACATCGAGTACGGCGGCCGCCGCATCCGGCTCGGCATCTTCCCCATGGGGGTCGACGCGGCCGATTTCGCCCGCCGCGCGACGGCGCGCGCCGTGAGCGCGCTGACGCTCGAGCTGCGGGCGAGCACGCAACGGCTGCTCGTCGGCATCGACCGGCTCGACTACAGCAAGGGCATCACGCGCCGCCTGCTGTCGTTCGAGCAGTTGCTCGTGAAGCACCCCGAGTGGCGCGAACGCGTGCGGATGGTCCAGGTGGCCGTGCCGTCACGCGGCCGCGTAAACGAATACCGCCGCTTCCGTCGCGAGGTCGAGGCGCTCGTCGGCCGCATCAACGGCGAATACGCCACACCCAACTGGACGCCGATCCAATACCTCTTCCGCAGCGTCGCCCCCGAAACGCTCCTCGCCCTCTACCGCGCGGCCGACATCATGGTGGTCACCCCGCTCCGCGACGGCATGAACCTGGTCTCGAAAGAATTCGCGGCGAGCCGGTCGGACGAAGACGGCGTGCTCCTCCTGAGCGAGTTCGCCGGAGCAGTCGACGAGCTTCGGGACGCGGTGATCGTCAATCCGTACGACGTGGATGGCGTAGCCGAGTCGATGCACGCGGCGTTGACGATGGATGGAGCAGAACGACGAGGAAGAATGAGAAGATTGAGGGCACAAGTATTCGAGCACGATGTACACAGATGGGCAAAAGAATTCTTGACGGCGTTGGAAGGAGAATGAAAGGCGCGTCGCGCCGCAGGCGCGACGGTTGGACGGCGCGAGGTGCCGAACGGCGCGGAGTGCCAGACGGCGCGAGGTGCCAGACGGCGCGAGGTGCCGAACGGCGCGAGGTGCCGAACTGCGCGGAGTGCCAGACGGCGCGAGGTGCCGAACGGC
>Ga0157370_10001909_pt1 | contig 25643 bp, 23 predicted proteins | sample C35metaG_FD_113463 | JGI IMG/M metagenome (GOLD analysis project Ga0157370, IMG submission 113463) | Corn rhizosphere microbial communities from Kellogg Biological Station, Michigan, USA - C3-5 metaG | ecosystem: Host-associated > Plants > Roots > Rhizosphere > Soil | place: USA: Michigan...
ACTCTCTACGTTCGAGTTCGTTGCGGCGTGCGATGCCTTGAATCGAACACCGAGCGCCGCTTTCGCCAAGATGTCCCCAGTCACGCGCGCGCTCAGCGCGTTGCCCAGTGGGCGCGCGGCATCCACGACGTGGTCGAGAACAGATCCGCCGGCAAATCGATTCCTGCCTTCCAGTCGGCGTAGTCCTCGGTCTGCGCCTGCTTGCCGTCGACCGTCATGGCGACCTTGGTGGCGAGCCATCCGCCGCCGACGCTGACGAAATCACCGAGATGGATGTCCATCGGCGGCGACGACGGTGTCGGGCGGAGCAGCATGCGCACGACGACGTTGCGCTCGTCGTCGACCCAGATCTGCGGCGCGGCGCTGTCGGCGGACGATGCGACGCCGATGATCGTCACCGGGCGTCCCTCCCACGTTCCCGTCGCTACGCGCGCGAGATCGACGTGTGTAGTCGCGATCTGCCGTATCGTCTGATCGACAGGCTGCATGTACACGCCTTCGATCAACGGCAGGAACTCATTCCCCTCGGCGCGCACCGCCGCGGGCTTGCCGCCGCGAAAGGTCCACGACGAGTCGGCGGTGTAGAGGATGCCGTTCCCCGCCGCGGGATCGCCCAGGTCGATGCGGAGCTGCGTGCGCCCGTCGGGCGTCTGTCGTAAACTCTCATACCATGTCGCGAAAGTCGGGGTGCCGTCGGCGCCGTACCGCGTCGTCTTCTGAACGAAGCGAAGCGTGGCGTACCAGCGGCCCGCGTAGGCGTCGTGCATCCGCTGGAGGACGGCGCGGCCGGCGGCCGGCGCAGGCTGGGCGCAGGCGGCGGTCGCGCAGGCGATGGCGATCGGCGCCACGAGGAGGTGAGAGAGTTTCACGGACGTGGGCATGGGTCGGCGGGGCGAAGTCTCCCTCAAGCTGATTGGGGGCGTGGAGGCGCGCCAGGTGTCCCGAGCGTTCCGTTGCACTTCTACAGGGAGTAATGTAAGTTGCTCCTGTAGAAGCCGAATGGGAGCGCCGCAGTGGCCGACAAGCACGCCAGAGACGACAGAGACATGGATGGCAAGATCGACCTGCCGCAGGGCACGCTCGACCTGCTGATTCTCAAAGCGCTCTCACTGGGCGCGATGCACGGCTGGGCGATCTCCGAACGGCTGCATCAGGTGTCGCGCGCCACGCTCCAGGTTCCGCAGGGCTCGCTCTACCCGGCTCTGCACCGTCTCGAGCGGCGAGGCCTCATCCGCGCGCACTGGGGAGTGTCGGACAACAATCGCCGAGCCAAGTACTACGACCTCACGCGCACCGGGCAGAAGCGGCTCGACGCTGAAACCGATGCCTGGCAGCGGCTAACGTCCGCCGTCTCCCTCGTGCTCGACATGGGCTGAAGCCGGCCGCGATCACACTTCCTTTACGAGGAACGAATGTTCAGCGAACTGTGGAGCGACGTCCGATACCGCACGCGCGCACTGTTCCGCCGGCGTTCCGTCGAACGGGAGCTCGACGACGAGCTGCGCTTTCACATCGAGCGCGAAGCCGAGGCGCTCGCTCGCCAAGTGCGCTACGCCGCGCGATCGCTCCGACGCCAGCCCACTTTCACGCTCACTGTCGTCCTCATCCTTGGCGGCGGGATCGGCGCGAGCTCGGCGGTCTTTACGGTCGTCAACGGCTTGCTCCTCAGCAAGCTTCCGGTCCCGCACCCGGAGCAGCTCGCCGTGGTCGGCGATCCGGCAGCCGTGCATTCCGCGTGGACCGGCTCTCCGGAGACGGACTACGTCTCGTATCCGGTGTTCGCCGACATTCGCGACCAGAACACCGTCTTCACCGGCGTCTATGCAAACGGCTACGGCGACGATTGGGATATCTCCATTGACGGCACCGCGACGTTCGAGCAGGCGCGTACGCGGTGCGTTTCCGGCGGATTCTTTTCGGTGCTTCAAGTGCCGGCGTACCTCGGCCGCACGTTCACGGCAACCGAGGACGCGGTACCAGGTCAGGATCCCTACGTCGTCATCAGCTACGACTACTGGCAGCGCCGGTTCAACGGTGACCGGTCGGTGATCGGACGCATCATTCGCGTGAACCGCGTGACCCTCACGATCATCGGCATCACGCCGCCATGGTTCACGGGCGACATCGTCGGCGAATCGATCGACTTCTGGATGCCGATGATGATGGCCCCCTTGGTCCGCCCCAACCGCAAGTTGGTCGACAACCGCCTGGCGTCGTGGCTCGTCATCATGGGCCGGCTGAAGCCTGGCGTGACACTGGAGCAGGCGCGGGCGCAGATCGCGGCGATCGAGGCACGGTCGATTCGAGACCACATCTCAGGGCGCACCCTCTCACAGTTCGAGGATGATCTCCGCTCGACGCCGATTCGCGTCGAGTCGGGCGCTGCCGGCTTCTCGAGCGTACGCGCCCACTACGGCTCGGTGATTCGCATCGCGATGGCCGCGGTCGGCCTCCTCGTGCTCATCGTTTGCGCGAACGTGTGCAGCCTGATGCTCGCGCGCGCGGCGGGGCGCGCCCGCGAGATGACCGTTCGAATGGCGCTCGGCGCCGGGCGAAGCCGACTGGTGCGCCAGCTCCTCACCGAGAGCGCGGTGCTGGCGATCCTCGCCGGTGCTGTCGGTCTGGCAGTCGCCGCGGCGGGGGGCCGTCTGCTCCTCGCGACGGCTGCGGCAGGGCATGACCCGATCGTGCTCGACACGACGCCTGACCCGCGAGTCTTCGCGTTCACCGCGGGTGTGACACTCGCGTGTCTCGTCCTGTTCGGCCTCGCGCCGGCATTACGAGCAACACGCATCGACGTCGCGGCCGCGTTGCGCGCGCATGGCCGCAGCCTGTTCGGCTCGGGCGGGCGGGGCCGACGCGGCAGCGTGACTCGATCGCTGGTGCTCGCGCAGATCGCGCTCTCGACGCTCCTCCTCATGGGCAGTGGTCTGCTGGTTCGCAGCGTGCAGCGGCTGTTGCACGTCGACTTGGGGCTGGACCGCGACCACATGCTCGTGGCGCATGTCGCGGCGACGCGGACCAAGTACGCCGGTCCGCGCCTTGCGGCGCTTCGCCGCGAGCTGGTTGCTCGTGCCAGCGAGGTGCCCGGCGTCGAAGCGGCGAGCTATTCGCTCGATGGGCTGCTCAGCGGAGGACAGTCGGCCGGGCACGTCGATGTGTCGGGGTTCGTCGCGCGCGCCGACTCCGAGCGCCAGGTCTACTACGACGAGGTCGGGCCCGGCTTCTTCCACGCGCTCGGCGCGCGAATCGTGCGAGGCCGCGACCTCGAGCCTCGCGACGCCGACGCCAACACGTACGCAGCCGCCATCAATCAGACGATGGCCAACGCCTATTTCCGCGACCGCGACCCGATCGGTCAGACGGTGACGATGGACAGCGCCAGCTTCACCATCGCCGCCGTCGTGCGCGACGTGCAGGAAGACGCGAACATGCGGGCCAAGCCGGTTCGCCGGCTCTACTTCGCGACCTTCGCACCGAGTGACCTCCCGCAGAGTTTCGAGCTGCTGATCCGCGTGCGCGGCCAGCCGGCGAGCTTCGTGGAGCCCGTTCGGCGCGCGCTCGCAACGCTCGATCCAACGGTCCCGGTGGATGTCGAGCCATTGACCGCTCGCATCCGGGGCGCGGTCGCTCAGGATATTCTCATCACGAAAGTCACACTCGTCTTCGGGGGGCTGGCGCTCGCGCTCGCGGCGCTCGGCCTGTACGGCGTCACCGCCTACTCGACCGAGCAGCGCACCGCGGAGTTCGGGCTCCGCACGGCACTTGGCGCCGAGGCGGGCGCCATCGCGCGGATGGTCGTCGGCGAGTCGACGCGTCTGGCGATTGCCGGTGTCGTGATCGGAATCCCGCTCGGCGTCGCGGCGGCGCGGCTCATCCAGCGTCAGATCTTCGGCGTGGGCGTGGTGGATGTTCCGTCGCTGAGTGTCGCCATTGCCGTGCTCGTCGCGGCGTCGCTCGTCGCGAGCTATGTGCCGGCGAGGCGCGCGGCTGGTGTGAGCCCGCTCGACGCGCTTCGTGCCGAATAGGAGAGGAGGCATCCATGCTGACCACGCTGTGGAATGACCTGCGCTATCGCGTCGCCGCTCTGATTGGCCGGGGCAGACTCGAGCGCGAGCTCGACGACGAGCTGCGCTTTCACGTCGAGCTCGAAGTGGAAAAGCTCGAGAAGAGCGGCCTGCCGCGTGCCGAGGCGGAGCGCCGGGCCCGCGTTTCGTTCGGCGGCGTGAGCCGAACCAAAGACGACACCCGCGACGCACGTGGTGTCGCGCGGATGGAGCAGATCGCGCAGGACGTGCGCTACGCGCTCCGCGGTATGCGCGCGCGCCCGTTCTTCACGGCGGTGATCATCGCCACGCTGGCAATCGGCGTTGGCGTCAACGCGGCGATGTTCGGTGTGCTCGATCGCACCTTCCTGCGAGCGCCGGCGTACATGATCGACCCGGCGTCGGTCAACCGCGTGTTCGTCGACTGGGCCGGCCCAGACGGCAAGCGCGGCGCGCAGGTGAACGTGTCCTACCCGCAGTACGCCGATCTCGCGCGCTGGAGCCGGTCGACCGCGAACATCGCTGCGTTCTCCTACATCGGGCTCGCCGTCGGCGACGGGAGCGAGACGCGCGACATGCCGGTCGCCCTCGTGGGACCCGGGTACTTCGACTTCTTCGACGCGCGCCCGGTCATTGGCCGGTTCTTCGACGCGACCGAGATCGCGCCATCCGGCGGCGCGCGGGTCGCCGTGCTAGGCTACGGGTTCTGGCAGCGGCAATACGGCGGCGATCGCTCCGTCATCGGGTCGGAATTGGCGGTCGGCAATTCCAGATATCGAATCATCGGCATCGCGCCGCGGGGGTTCGAGGGGGTGAGCGAAGGGCGCACGCCGGTCGCGTTCGTTCCGCTGGCGGCTCGCGCGCGCGAGGTCGACCGGCACTTCGCCACGAACTACGGCTGGACGTCATACGCCCTGATCGCCCGGCGCAAGCCCGGCGTCACCGCGGCCGAGGCCTCGTCTGATCTCACTGCTGCTTTCCGTCGGAGCTGGGAGGCCCAACGCGCTGGAGAGTCGAGCCTCGGCGCGACCGATGTCGTGCGTCCCGAGGCGATCGCCGCGCCGGTACAGATCGCGCGCGGTCCGACGGCCGGCGCGGAATCGCGTGTGATGATCTGGATCGGCGGCGTCGCGCTCATCGTGCTGCTCATCGCCTGCGCGAACGTCGCCAACCTGCTGCTCGCCCGCGCGCTACGCCGCCGGCGCGAGATGGCGGTGCGCCGGGCGATCGGCGGCACGCGCGCGCGGCTCGTCCAGCAGTTGCTCACCGAAACGTTCGTGCTGGCTCTCATTGGATCGGTCGTCGGACTCGCCTGCGCGCAGCTCATTGGTCGCACGGTCAGTGGCCTCCTCGTGAGATCGCCCGGCGAGTTCTCCGTGACGACCGACGCGCGTACGCTCGGCTTCGGCGTGATCCTGCTGGTCATCACGACGCTGTTCGCCGGGCTCGTCCCGGCGCTTCACGCCGAGGGCGGCGTTCTCGCCGATGCGCTCAAGGCCGGAACGCGCGAAAGTGTGTATCGCCACTCGCGCGCGCGCACGTCGCTCCTCGTCGTGCAGATCGCGCTCTCGGTCGTACTCCTCATCGGCGCCGGACTATTCGTCCGCAGCTTCAGCCACGTTCGCGACATCCCGCTCGGATACGATCCAGGGCGGCTCGTGTACGTGCAGGTGAACGAGCGCGGCTCGAAGTTGACGCTGGCGCAGCGAATCCAGCTCGAGCAGCGCCTCGAGGCCGAATCGCGCACCGTGCCCGGCGTCGCGAGCGCCACGCCGATGGCGTCGATCCCATTCTGGTCGACAGAGGGGCGAGCCGTGCACGTTGCCGGCATCGACTCCGTGCGGCGACTCGGCCGGTTCATGCTGCAAGCCGGATCGCCCGACTACTTCGCCACGCTCGGAACGCGGATCCTGCGCGGCCGAGGCATCTCATCGCTCGACCGCGCGGGCACGCCGTACGTCGCCGTCGTCAGCGCGGCAATGGCCAGGGCGCTATGGAAGAGCGAGGACCCGATCGGGAAGTGCTTCCGCATCGGCGCTGACACGATGCCCTGTACAACGGTGGTCGGCGTGGCCGAGAATGTTCATGGCAACGATCTCATAGGGGCCGACGAGTTCACGTATTGCTTGCCGATTGCGCAGTACTACGCCGAGTTCGGCTCGCCGATGATGACAACCCTGTTCCTTCGCGTGAACGGCCGGCCGGACGACTATGTCGAGGCGATGCGCTCGCGGCTCCAGCGGCTCTTGCCCGGACCGGCGTACGTCGAGGTGATGCCGGTACATCAGCTGGTTGATCCGCGCATGCGCTCGTGGAGCTCGGGCGCCCGAATGTTCACGGGGCTCGGCGCGCTCGCGCTCGCGCTCGCCGCAATCGGCTTGTATGCGGTGATCGCATTCGCCGTCGCCGGTCGAACGCAGGAGCTCGGCGTCCGCATTGCGCTTGGCGCGCGTCCTGCGCACCTGTTACGCCTCGTGCTCGGCGACGGCGTGCGCGTCACGCTTGGCGGCGCGCTGATCGGGATCGGCGTCGCGGCTCTTGGCGGCCGCGCGCTCGAGCCGCTACTCTATCGCGAGCCGGCGCGCGATCCCTGGGTGTACGCCGCTGTCGCCGCGACGCTGGTCGCGGTCGGACTCGTGGCGAGCGCGGTGCCGGCGTTGCGCGCAACGCGCGTCGATCCGAACGTCGCGTTGCGGACGGAATGACGGCGCCTCACATCCCCCACTTCTCGTCCGCCGTCGGTCCATAGATCGACGGAAGCGGAACCTCGACGAGGCGCAGATACACGGTAAGCTGACCGCGGTGGTGGACGAGATGCCTCAAGTGCTGGCGCACCGTCTCGCCGCGCGGCGACGACATGAATACATGGTCGCCGCGCTTGAGCGACCAGAGCTGATCGAGCGCGGGGCCCGTCACCGATTCGAGCGCCGCGCGCGCGTCCTTCACGTTCTTGTCGAACTCGCGGAGGATTGCGTCGGTGGGTTGAAGGGTGTAACCGCCGGCGGCCGCGAGATCGATGTGCGGCTGGCGCAGCGTCTGGGCGATCCAGCCCGGGATCCACGCGACAAGCAGCGCGAGATGGCCGAGCGCGAACGATTTCTCGTGCGGTTTCCAGGAGCCTTTGTCGGCCGGCACGCGCTCGAGCAGGCGGCGGGTGCTGGCCATCTCCTGATCGAACTCCTTGACTGGGATCGCTGGGGCTGCGTCGCTCATATGAGTTTCCTTGGCGAGGGAGGCCGCTGAATATGAGCGGGTTGGCCGCGCGACGCGAGCGTTGGTGCGCTCGCTGGCGACCGTCGGCGTGGGGGGACAGTCGCGAGCCGGCCACAGCCAGCGATTGCTTTCGGGCCTCGACTGTCGCATCACTTTCATTCAGCTCTTCACGATGGCGGAGGTCAGATGGCCGGACAACCGGATACGCCCGGGAAACTCACGATCCGCATCTCGACGCCGGATTCGTCGCAGCAACCTGTCGCTGTGCGGGCGGCGATCTATGGAAGCGGCACGGCCGCGGTAGAATTGATCAGCGGGATCACGCCGCTCGAGGTCGAGACCACTGGCCCCATCGTGAGCGGCATGGTACAGGCCGTGGGTTCGGCAACCCAGATCATGGTCGACGTGCTCACGGCTCGAGGTGACACGGATTCGACGCTACTGATGCGAGCGCGAGCGCGTACCGTGCTGCTCGGCGATCATTTGACGCGCGAGACGGGACATTTCATTCGCGGCGCGCCCTGAACGAGGGCGACGCAGCCCCTGACGTTCGTTGCTGGCGAAACTCAGGTGCCGTGAGCTCGACAATCTTGGCATACAACTTTCGTTCGAGAGAGCCGGTCGATGCGCACATACGGGGCGCTCGATACGGACCGTCTGGAGCCCGGCCCTGGGCAACGACCGCGAGCCCGAGACGCGTGCCGCCGTCACGCTCGGGCGACGGCGCGACGTACGCGACCACGGCGATCTCGATGCGATGGGAGTTCGCGTTCGGCCCGGTGACGTCTTCGCCACACGCGAACGATTTGGACAGCAGATCACCGGCGAAGGAACGCATGCGGTGAAACCGTTCGCTGCCAATGATGCCGGCGGTCCCGGCGGTATTTCCAACGGGAATGTCGAGGGCGGCGAATGCCTTGAACGTCGCCTCGTACACTTTCTGTGGCGCCGCCGGGAGCTCATAGTCCTGTCGGACCGTGTCCATGAGGACGGGCTCGCGGTATGCCTCGAGATTGATGCGTACGCCCTGTGCGCCAAGCAACGATGCAGACGCGAGTGCGAGCGAGAAAGCCAGGCGGATACGCATGTACGACCTCGGACGAGTGATCGACCCTTGATGCTGCGGCGTATCGGCGCGGAACGCAATCCCGCGGGACCGGCCGGTGCATTGGCCGCCACCGTCTCCCGTGACGCGCGTGAGCCGGCGCCGCCTCGTGTGGCGGAATTGATTGTAAGGATCGATCTTACCGGGCATCCGACGAATCGAACGCCAGCGCGGAGAAACTCATGACGACGATAGCGACAGCACCCGATCGAACCGAGGCCGCCGAGTACTACTTCACGTACATCGATCAAGTCGGCGCCGGCGACATCCGCGAGATTCTCGAGGCCCAGGCCGGCGAGACGACCGCGCTGCTGCGAAGCATCTCGGAGCAACGCTCGCTCCACCGGTACGCCCCGGACAAATGGACCATTCGTCAGGCCGTCGGCCACATGAACGACGCCGAGCGCGTGTTCGTGTTCCGCGCGTTCTGGTTCGCGCGTGCGTTCGATGCGCACCTCCCGAGCTTCGATCAGAACGTCGCGGTGTTCACCGCCGGGTCCGACGAGCGAACCTGGGCCAGCCACATCGAGGAATTCCAGAGCATACGCGCCGCGACGGTGACGTTCTTCAAGAACTTGCCCGAGGACGCCTGGATGCGACGCGGGATGGCCAGCGGCAATCCATTCACCGTCCGCGCGCTGGCCTATCTGGTAGCCGGCCACGTTGCCCACCACTCGGCGATCATCCGCGACCGGTATTTGTAGCCGGCCCGGCGCACGCGGCCCCGGAATTGCCTTTTCCGCGTGCACCGTAACGTCGAGGTCAACGTGAGCTCGAGCTCGTTTGTCGCGGTGTCGCTCCTCGTGATGATGGGTGGCACACAGCCGCGATCCGTTCGCGCACAAAATCGTGCCGCTCAGTGTGCGGTGTCGCCCATTCTCGTCGACAGCGCGCGCGACGAGGTGCTCTCGGTGTTGACGAGCCAGAGCCCCGTGATTCGCGAGATGCGCCAAGATCTCGGCATCGTTCGGATGGAGGAGTTTTCGCCGGTCACGGTGATTCGCGACGGCGCGGTCTGCTCGCGTGCCGCGAGCAACTTCGATCCTCAGCCTGACGCGGGCGCCGGCGTCGTGCTGCTCCGACTGGGGAAGGTCTTTTACGCGCGCGATCCGGATCAGCGGCGCGGCACTGGCCTCATCATGGACAGCACGTTTAAAGTTCTCGTGAGGCTTGGTCCCGCGATCCCCTAGCCATCACCACGCGGCGACACCTGATTGGCGACATTCGTCCCGCCCCCGGCCGCAGCCTTGCGGCTGCGGCAAGGTACAACGATCATTCGCGTCGGCTTTTCCCTGACCTCAACCAGAGGTGGTTGTCGATGACGACGATGATCGTATTTCGGTTCATTCATGTCCTGTTCGGCGTCTTCTGGGCCGGCGCGGTGTTTTTCGTCGCGGCTTTTCTTCTTCCCGGGGTTCACGCCTCCGGACCAGCCGGTGGCTCGGTGATGCAAGAGGTGATGGGCAAACGGCGCTTTCCCGTCGTCGCCGGAATTGCCGCGGGCCTCACGATCCTGTCCGGCGCGGGTATGTACTGGCACAATGTGTCGATCAGCTCGGGCGCGTGGGCGCGGTCGACGCCCGGAATCGTCTACGGGGTCGGCGCCATTGCCGCGATCGCGGGGGCCGTCATCTTCGGCGCCGTGATCGGACCAACGGGGAAAAAAATGCTCGAGCTCGGAGCCGCGATACGATCTGCCGGCGGGCCACCGACGCCGGAGCAGGCGAGCACGCTCGGCCGCCTGCAGGCACGGTTGGGATCCGCTTCGCGATTGGGTGCGAGCTGCCTGTTGATCGCGGTGGTCGCGATGGCGACCGCGCGCTATCTGTAGTTGCCGGATCGCTCGGGCGCCGACGGTCGGTTACTCGCTATCTTACGGGCGTCTCGCGACAGCGCGATGCCGACTACGGTACCCACTGCCGGCAACCGAACCCAAGCGGAGCTCCCCAATTGGCGAGAAAGCCCAATTACGACTTCGAGAAGCGCAAGAAGGAGCTCGACCGCAAAGCGAAGCGGGATGAGAAGATTCGAAACAAGCGGACCGATGCCGCGCGCCTGCGCGAGGAATCGGAGGCGGGCGGCGCGACGCCCCAGGACGACGTGACGCCGCCGCCGGAGTAGGGCGTTCGGCGCTCCGACCGTCCGCGACGAGCGCGCGTCGTGCCGATCGAGTTCCTGAGTGCCGAGTGGCGGTATTTGGCGATGCTGAACTATCGCGTACCGCCCGAATGGCTGGCGCCCTTCGTTCCCGCCGGGACGGAGCTCGACCTGTGGAACGGCGCGGCGTACGTCAGCCTCGTCGGATTTCATTTCCGCGACACGCGCCTGCTCGGCGTTCCGATCCCGTTTCATCGGACGTTCGAGGAAGTGAATCTCCGTTTCTACGTTCGCCGGATCGTGTCCGGGGAAGTGCGCCGCGGCGTCACGTTCCTGCGTGAGCTCGTTCCGCGTCCGGCCATATCGCTCGTGGCGCGCTTGACGTACAACGAGCCATACCGCGCTTTCCCGATGCGACATCGCATCGATCTCGCGGCGCCGGACACGACCCCGAGCGTGGTCGAGTACGCATGGAAGGCGTCGCCGGCGTGGAGTCGGATCGTCGTCGAGCCGACGGGCCAGCCGATGTCGCTCCGGGCGGGCTCGGAGGAAGAGTTCATCACGCAACACTTCTGGGGATACACGCGCCAGCGCGACGGATCGACTGTGGAGTACGAGGTGCGACACCCGCCGTGGCGCGTATGGCACCTTCGCAGATCCGACCTCGACGACGACTCCGTCGCGTTCGGCCCGCCGTTCGCCGGTGCGCTTCGCCGGCCGCCCTACTCGGCGTATCTCGCCGATGGATCCGCGGTCAGTTTGTACGCTCCGACACGGTTGGACGGCGCGCACGCGTAGTACATTGGATCTTGATCGGGCCGGAATGGTCGTTCTTCGTCTACGGTCTTGGTTCGTAAGCGTGCTCGAGAGGATGTAAGGTCTCGGGCGTTGCCTCTCAAGGTCCCCGGTCGTCGACCACAGGCATTGCATCGCCGTCGCCGCTGGCGGTTCGTCGTCCAGTCTCTCATCAGTTTTCGCGTGACACAGCCATCGGCAGGCCTCGACTACGCCCGCGTCGGAATCACGGGACTGCGTCTCGAGGGATTGTTCGAAGCGGTTCCTCTCGCCATCGCGGTATTCGACGGCGAGCTGCGGCTGGTCAACGGCAACGCTCGGTATCGCGAGATGACCGAGGTCGCCACGTCCCTTCCGGCGAACGTTTCGATCTACGACGCGTTCCCCAACGCGCTCGCCGACCTCACCGATCAGATCGACTCGGCGCTCCGCGGATCGCCGATGACGACGGCGGTGCGCATCCCGTTCCAGCATCGCGGCGGACGCCGCCTGATCGAAACCACCTTCGCGACCCTGATCGACGAACGCGGCGGGCGCGGCATTCTGTTCGCCGGCAACGACGTGAGCGAACGTGAAGAGCTGCGCGAGACGTTGAGTCGCAGCGTGGCGCAGCTGGAGTCGATCTTCGACGTCATCCCCGACTCGGTGCGCGTATTCGACGCCGAGGGGCGCACCGTGCGGTCGAACACCCAGGCGCTGCAAGATCATGCGTCGGGCCAGCCGTCCACGCTGCGCGAGCTCTGGCAGCTCGATCGCCCGCGCACCATCGACGGCACGAGCCTGTTCATGCACGAGCATCCCACGGCGCGCGCGCTGCGCGGCGAGCGGGTGCGCGGGGAAACGGTGGCGGTGCGTCGCGGCGCCGACGGCTCGCCGGTGATCATCGAGGTGAACTCGAACCCGCTTTACGACGAGCACGGCAAGATCCGCGGCGCCGTGACCGTCGAACGCGACGTGACGGTGAAGACGCAGCTCGCCAAGGCCCTGGAGGACGAAGCACGGCGTACCGCCGAGCTCTATGAGCGCGTGTCGACGGAAGCGGAACGTCTCGAGCGGATGGTGCAGGAGCGCACCGCCGAGCTGCTCGCGCTGCAGGAGGCCCGCGCGCGGGAACGCCGGTTGGCGGCGGTCGGACAACTCGCCGCCGGTGTGATGCACGACGTCAACAACGCGCTCAACCCGATCATGGCGGCCGCATACCTGCTCGACGCGCACGCCGAGAATCCGGTGGCGGTTCGGGACTACGCGGTGCGGATCGCGAAGGCGGCGGAGACCGGGGCGGCCACGGCCGCGCGCGTCGGGCGATTCATTCGGCAAGAGCCGCTGCAGGCCGATCACGAGGAGCCGGTCGATCTTTCGGTCGTCTGCGACGAGGTCGTGGCGATGACTCGTCCGCTCTGGGCCGAGCGGGCGCGCGGCGGCGTGATCCATCTCGAGCGAGATCTCGCCGACGGCGCCATGGTTCGCGGCATCGCCGGCGAGTTGCGCGAGGCGCTCCTGAATCTGGTGCAGAACGCGCTCGACGCGATGGCCGGCGGTGGAGCACTCGGCGTGCGGACGACGGTGGCGGACTCCGATGTTCGTCTCGAGATTCGCGATTCGGGCGTCGGGATGTCGGCCGAGGTCCGCGAGCGCGCGTTCGAGCCGTTCTTCACCACGAAGGGACGTGCGGGAACCGGACTGGGCCTCGCCGAGGTCTACGGCATCATGAAGCGGCATCGCGGCCGCGCCGAGATCGAATCGAGTCCCGGAGCAGGGACGACGATCCGGCTCGTCTTTCCACGGGCGGCAATACCGAAGGTGACCGAAATCACAAGCAATTCGCGACGCCGGGTGGCGCGGCACGTGTTGCTCGTCGAAGATCATCCGGACAGCCGCGAGTTCATGCAGGCATTGCTCGAGTCGGACGGACATGCGGTCGACACGGCGCCGGGTTTCGACGATGCTACGCGGCTATTGGAGAACGCAACGCCCGTCTATGACGTGCTCATCACGGACATCGGGCTGGCCGATGGAACCGGGTGGGATCTGATTACATTCGCTCGTGAACGGTGGCCGTCGATGCGAATTGGAATCGTGACGGGTTGGGAGCCCCGTGTAGGCGCCGGCGCGGATGGAGATTTCATTCTTCGAAAGCCGGTGCGAACATCTGAACTGCTGTCGCAGGTTGCCGGCGAAGGCTAACCGCGACAATCACCGCTAGCATCTGCGGGTCCGCGCGTCCAAATTCAGGACAATGACAGAATCAGTCTCACGAATCCGCGTGCTCGTCGCGGAAGACGACGCCAATGCGCGATCGCTGCTCGTCGATCTTCTGAGCGAGCTGGGTCATATGATCGTCGCCGAGGTGTCGACGGGGCGGGAGGCGGTCGAGCGAGCGACCGACGTGGTGCCCGACGTCGTGCTGCTCGACGTGCACATGCCCGACGGTTCCGGCATCGAGGCGGCCGAGCGCATTACGCAAACGGTGCCGGGCGTCGCCGTCGTGTTGTTCAGCGGCGACCACACGCTCACGTTGAGTGATCGCGACGTGACGGCGACCGCGGCGATCGCATTCCTGCCCAAGCCGGCGCCGCCGCGCGTGCTCGACTCGACGATCCGTCTCGCGGCAACGCGCGCCAAGGAGCTGCTCTCGGCGCGTCAGGACGCGGAGTCGGCGCGCCGCGCACTGGAGAACCGCAAGACGATCGAGCGCGCGAAGGGAATCCTGATGCGGCGTACGGGCGCGTCGGAGCAGGAAGCGTATCGCATCCTGCAGCGCACGAGCCAAGACCGTTCCGTGCCGATGGTCGAGATTGCGCGCGCCGTGCTGGCCAGCGAGCCTGGCGTTCAGGATCCCGCGAGAGAGAGGGAACGCGCGTAACGGATGAACGGTGGAACGGGCGCGCCCGTTTCCACCGTAGTCATCGCGTTCGCACCACCGTGAACTGTACGAGCGGTGTCACGGGGAGGCCGCCTGCCGACCAATCGATCGACGCTTGTGAGCCGGCCGGGACCGTGAAACGCAAGTACGCCGCACCGCCGGCGAACACCGACAGATTCGCCGGCGCGTTGTCCGAGAGCGGGACGATCGCGAGCGGGAAGCGGTTCAGCGGGACGCCGCTCGACGAGACGAGCTGGGGAAAGATGTTCCGCATGTTCCAGCTCGGCTCCAGGTACTTCGCGTCCGTGACGCCGGCCACGTCGTCGCTGAACACCGACGTCGCCCAATCGCGAATCTGCGTCAGGTAGTCGCTGCCGAAGACGTTCGCAAGGTTCTTTTGTCCGGTCACCGTAGCGTTGTCGAGCCGCGACCAGGTGTCGGCGTCGGATGAGCCGCGGTGGTCGGCCAGATACCGCAAGAGATTCCACGTCGCGCCACGCGTCTCCAGCGAATCGTTCCCCGCGTACACCGAAGTCTGCGACGGTTTGCCGAGGAACACCTCGTACCGGCCGATGTTGTCGCCTTGGTAATTGTTGAAGTTGTCGATCGACGCCGGTGGATTCGATCTGATCGTGGCCGACGTGATGTTTTGCCGCGGTGCGTTCCCGCTGACGCGATAGTACAGAAGCTCCTCGGCGATGTGGCTCAGGCCCTCGTTGAGCCACACGTCCTCGAACGCATCGGCGTTGTTGATGTACAGCCGCCGGCCCGCGTTGATCAGATGCTGAAACTCGTGAACGAGAGTCCCCGGCGTCAGGTTCTGGACGTCCGTCTTCTTTCGCGCGTCGCTGAATTGGGCGTTGGGGTCGGGGACCATGGAGTAGTACATCTCGGCGAAATTGCTGGCCGCGCATCCCTGAAGACCTACGCTCGCGCTGTCCTGCTTCGGGAACAGATCGCGCTCGAAGAAGAAGCCGCCGATCACGCCGTTGGCGCCGCGCGGCGTGAGCTTGTTGACTTCCTTGGTGAAGAAGATGAGGATCTTGCCGTTCCGGTCGATGTCCGTTGGCTGACCGAAGTTCTGAATGTCGAGCGGACCGACCAGCGTGTCGAACACGGCGGCAAAGCCGGCGTATTCGGCGTCGGTGAATCCACCAGTCGGATTCGCCGTGTCGGCCACGACAATGGCCATGTTCGAGACCGCCGCGACCCGCGCCGTGACGTTGATTGGATTGGAGCACGCGTCGTTTCCATTCGCGTTGAGCGTGACCAGGGTTCCGATGGCGGGGTTCGCCGGAATCACCGAGAAGGCGGCGCGGCGACGATTTGCGGCTCTCGCCGAGGGAATCATCGCGGTGAGCTCCCGGCGTGCGGTCATGCGAAGGCGCGCATCAAATGCGGTCTGTGCGCGATTGACGTGATACTGTCCGATCGGCGAAAGCGATGCCTCGTCGAGCAGCGGCGTCAGGGACGGCGTCGAGAGCGCATTGGCGCCGTGAGCGGTCACCGTGAAGGACGCGATCGCGGAGCTGTCGGGATTGCCATGGAACGCGACGACCGCGTAGTCCGCCCCGGCCGTACCGCCACCCAAACAGATCCCCGTGCCGCTCACACCGGGGAGCACGGCGCCGGGCGTAGGCGTCTGTATCTGGCCGGCGGAGCAGGCCAGCGTGGCGGACGACGTTCCCGCTGTCACGACGAACGTCGTGACGAGCCCGGTTCCGGCGACTGTCGCCGTGATCGTGACGTCACCGGCGGCTGAGCCGAGAGTGACTTGGGTCTTGGCCTGCCCGAGGGAATCCGTGGTCGCCGTGGTCGGCGTCAGCGTGGCGGCGCCGACGGTGACGGCGAAGGTGACCGACGCGCCCTTGACCGGAGTGTTGCCGGAGCCCGTGACCTTGACGATGAGCGGCAGCGACAGCGGTTGACCGATGAGTCCGACCTGGCCATTGCCGGATACTCGGGTGATGCCGGAGGGCGTGATCGTCCCTGGCCCGGATGGTTCCGAGTTTCCACAGGCCGCCACGGCGGCCAGCGCAGCGAACGACAACGTCGCCCGAATTCGGCAAGCGCGCATGCAATCTCCTCTCACGACGTTGGCCAACGTGACTCGAGACTAAGTCGCCGGAGCAACCTCTGGTTCGCGCTTCGGGCGGATGTACTCTTCCATGCCCAGCCCTAGAAAGATCGTGCCAGCGACGAGTCCGGCCGACACCAGGAACGGAAGCTCGGGAAAGCGATCGAACGCCCAGCCCGCTCCAATTGGAAACAGCACGCGAGCGATTCCGCCGTAGGTCTGCTGCACGCCCATGTACAGCCCGCGATCCTTGCTCGAGATGACTCGCGACAGCAGGGCGGTGACACAAGGGAAAGTGAAGGCGGTGCCCAGCGGAAGCAGCGCCACCGCGGCCGCCAACGGCAAGAAGGGTAGAACAGTGACCGCCCACACCGGGAGGAAGCCGCCAAACTTTGCGGCGAAGGCCGCCGGATCCGACATGCGGTGGATGAACGGCAGTGCCGCCAGTCCGATCGTCAACAGCGTCTGTCCGATTCGCGACAGTCGTGCTTCGCCGAACCTGTCGACGGCCCAGCCCAGAAGCAGTGCCCGCGTCAGCACGGAAATGACGCCTATGTAGGTGTAGAAATAACCAATCGTGTCAGACGTCACGCCAAACCGAGCCGCAAGAAAGAGCGCGAGAATCGCATTCAACCCCTGGAACGCGCCGATGCCGATCGCATAGATCCAGATGAGACGCGGCGCCGGCTCCTTCGAGTGCGTGAGCACGCGAATGACCGCCGTGCGCGAACGTCCTGGGACATGGACACTCGAGCGGGCTTCCACCATGTCGCGCGATTCCGCCAGATATTTGAGCGCGAAGATGCTGTTGACGACGCACAGGATGGCCGCCGCGATGCCGGGGCCGTGCGGACCGAAGTGCAGCATCTTGGAGCCGATCACCGGGCCCAGCGCCACGCCGGCATTCGTCGCCGCCGAGAGCCAGCCGAGCCCCCGCGCGCGTTGCTCCGGTTCTACCGCGTCGGCGACGTATGCCTGAATCACGCTGACCGTGCCGCCTCCCGACCCCTGGATGAGGCGAGACAGGAACAGAAGGAACAGCGAGTTGGCGAATCCGAAGACGAGGTAGGCGATCGCCGAGGCCATCATCCCGACGACGAGGGCCGGACGCCGCCCATATCGGTCGGAGAAGCGTCCCCAGATCGGGGCGCTGAGGAGCTGCGCGATGGAGAACGACGACACGAGCACCCCGACCACCAACCCGTTTGCGCCAAATGACTTCGCGTAAAACGGCATGAGCGGAATGATCATCAGCGTTCCGACCATGTCGATGAACGCGGTGATCATCAGGACGACGAGCTTGCCGATGTCGGAGTTCTTCTTGGCCACTGATGCCCGGTACTGGTTGGGAGGTGCTGGTGCAGGCCGGAAAGACGATTGATTGTGCCGTTACCAGCAACTATCAACTAGTAAGCAGCGACCACGGCAGACAACTACCTTAACGAATTCCGAACGCGTTACTCGGACACCCGGCCGAGCGCCGCCGGCGGGACCGCGCGCCCAACGACGCCGGCGAGCGCGATGATCGTGAGCGCGTAGGGAATCATCTCGACGAATTGCGACGGGATGAGCTGCGCTCCTTGCAATTGAATCTGCAACGTTTCCGCCGCGGCGAACAACAGACAGGCCAACGCCGCCCGAGCCGGATCCCAGCGGCCGAAGATCGTCGCGGCGAGGGCGATGAAGCCGCGTCCCGCCGTCATCTCCGCGGTGAACTGGTGTTGATCCAGGGCCAGATACGCTCCGCCCAGCGACGCAAGGAGACCCGACAGCGCGGCCGCGAGATAGCGAACTCGGTCGACGCGAATTCCCACCGAGACGGCCGCCGCCGGGTGCTCTCCGACAGCTCGAACGCGCAATCCGAATGCCGTGCGATACAGCAGCCATCCCACGATGCCCACGCCACCGACGCCGAGCCACGTCAGCGGATTGGTGGCCAACGCGCCGAACCCGGTCCCCGACTGCTCGGCGCCGAACCCTGGCACTCGCGGCGAGTTGGACGAGCTGTGGAAGGCCAGGCGCAAGAAGAAGCGTGTCAGTCCGATGGCCAACAAATTGATCGCGATACCGACGACCACCTGATCGGCACGGAATCGGATGGCCGTGACGGCGTAGAGAAGTGCCATCGCGACACCGCCCGCCATGGCGCCGAGCAGTCCGATCCACGGGCTGCCGCTGTAGTAGCTTGCGAGCGCGCCGCAGAAAGCTCCACTCAGCATGTAGCCCTCGAGGCCGAGGCCGATCAGGCCGGCGCGCTCCGAGACGACACCGCCGCTCGCCGCGAATAGATACGGAATCGCGATGCGCAGCGCCTGGGCGAGGAAGGCGAGGAGAATCACCGTATTTTCCGAAGCATGCGCCGCACCTCGGGCACCGACGCGGCGACGGCGATGATCACCACCGCCTGCAGCACGTCGACCATTTGTTTCGGCACGACGGCGTTGACGGCCAGACCGCCCTGCGAGATCGTCGCGAACACGAGCGCCGCGAGCACGACACCGATCGGATTATTTCGTCCGACGATCGCGACGGCAATGCCGAGGAAGCCGGCGCCCGACGCGAACGCGTCCTCATAATAGTGCTTGTAGCCGAGCACGAAGTTCAGTCCGCCGATGCCGGCGAGCGCGCCCGACAACACCATCGTGCGCCACCAGACGTTGCCGACGTCGATGCCGCCGTACTCCGCGGCCTGGGGCTGGAGGCCCACGGCGCGGAGCTCGAATCCGCGGCGTGTACGGAACAGAAACCACCAGGTGACGATCGCCGCGAGCACGGCAATGAACAACACGACGTTCGCGGCCGAGCCGTGAAATGGCGCGACGTACGACGAGAGCCGCGGCAGCGCGCCGGCACGGACCTCGGCCGTGTGCAGCGAGCCCTCGACCTTGAGATGCGCCGCCGTGAGGTAGTTCAACAACGCGAGCACGATGAAGTTGAGCATGATCGTCGTGATCACTTCGTGCGCGCCGAACTTCGCCTTGAGGACACCGGGAATGCCCCCCACGATCCCGCCGCCGGCGCCGGCGGCGATCAGGTAGAGCGGCAGCGTGAGCAGCGCAGGCATTCCCGACGGCAGAAGCAACCCGACCAGCGCCGCGACGAATCCGCCGGCCGCGAGCTGGCTTTCGGCGCCGATGTTGAACAAGCCGGCGCGCAGTCCGATGGCGACGGCCAATCCCGTGAACGTCAGCGTCGTCGCCTTGTAGAGCACCTGGCCGAAACCGTAGGCGTTCCCCCACGTGCCCTCGAGCAGCAACCGGTAGACCACGCCGGGGCTTTGTCCGAAGCTGAGAATGAGAACGTCGCCGACGATCGCCGCCACGAGCAGCGCGACGACGGCAGGAAGAATCGCCTCCTCCAGCGCCGCGCGCCGCGCGGTGCGATCCACGGGGGGCGCGACCAGAGGCGACGCCGCCGGGATTCCGGCTGCTTCCGCCGTCATGCGGCGTCCTCCGCCGCGGCGCCGGTCATGTATCGTCCGAGAGTCTCCGTGCTCGCGTCGGCGCGCGCGAGCGTGGTGACGAGCTTTCCGCCGTACATCACCCCCACGCGATCGGACAGCGCGAGGATCTCGGCGAGATCGGCCGACACGAGCAGAATCGCCTTGCCCGCGTCGCGCGCGGCGCGGAGTCGTGCGTGAATGAGCTCGATCGCGCCGACGTCGACACCGCGCGTCGGTTGGGCCGCGAGAAGGACCTGAAACGCGCGCCCCATCTCGCGCGCGATGACGATCTTCTGCTGATTGCCTCCGGACAGCGCGCGGGCGGCGAGGTGCGGGTCGCGTGGACGAATGTCGAACGCGTCGATCTGGCGGCGCGCGTTGTCCAGGATGCGCTGACCATCCAGGTGCAGGCCGCGGGTGAACCGGTGCTGCTGACCGAGCACCAGGTTTTCGGCGACGGTATAGTCGAGAATGAGGCCGCGCGCCTGACGGTCCTCGGGAATGTGCGAGAGGCCCGCGTCGCCGCGCTCCTTCACGGAGAACCGCGTGACGTCGCGGCGACCGATCTGAATCGTACCGGCGCGCACGGCGCGCAAACCGGCGAGCGCCTCGAGCAGCTCGGTTTGCCCGTTGCCCTCGACGCCGGCGATGCCGAGGATCTCACCCGGGGCCACGGTGAGGGTTACGCCATCGACGGCCGTCAAGCGGCGCACGTCGTTCACGACGAGGTCGCGCACCACGAGCAACGGCTCCGCCACGGACACCAGCGCGCCCGTCGTGGGCGCCGCGGGCATCTCTCCGGCGACGTAGTCCATCGCGAGCTGGACGTCGCGTCCGACCATCGCCTTGGCAATGTCGCCCGGCGTCGTCTCGGCGGTGTGCAAGCGGCCAACGGTGCGGCCATGCCGCATCACGGTGATGGTGTCGGAGATCGCCATCACTTCGTCGAGCTTGTGGGTGATGAGCACGATCGTCTCGCCGCGCTCGCGCATCCGCCGGAGTACGTGCCAGAGCTCGTCGATCTCGGGCGGCGACAGCACCGCGGTCGGTTCGTCGAGGATGAGAATTCTCGCACCGCGGTAGAGCGTCTTGAGGATCTCGACGCGCTGTGCTTCGCCCACCGAGAGATCGGCCACTTTGCGTTCGGGCCGCACGGCGAGTCCGGTGGCGCGGCTCAGCTCGGACACCTCGCGCTCGGCGCGGGCCCGGTCGAGTTGCAACCCCTTCGTGAGCTCGCGGCCGAGCATCACGTTCTCGGCGACGGAGAGCGTGGGCACGAGCATGAAATGCTGGTGGACCATGCCGACCCCGGCGTCGATCGCTTCCGCCGTCGACCAGCCGGTGACGTCGCGGCCGTTCACTTCCATTCGTCCGGATTCCGGCGTGTACATGCCGCTCAGCACGCGCATGAGCGTCGACTTGCCGGCGCCGTTCTCGCCGACGAGCGCGTGAATCTCCCCCGGCGCAACCTCGAGCGATGCGTCACGATTGGCGCGGACCGGACCGAACGACTTGGAGATGTCGGTGAGACGAATCGCCGGCGTCGGCGAATTGGAATCGGCCATGCTCATCTCGTGCTGGGCACGGCGATCTTGCCGGCGACGATGTCGGCCTTGATCCGCTCCAGGCGCGCGCGAACGCTGTCGGGAATCAGCGCGCGATTGTGCTCGTCGTACACGTAGCCGACGCCGTTTTGCGCCAGGCCGAAGGTGTAGATCCCGCCCTTGAACGTGTGGTCCTTCACGCGCGCGACCATGTCGAACACGGCGACGTCGATGCCCTTGACCATCGACGTCAGGATGCGTCCGGGCGCTTCGTTGTATTGGTCGGCGTCGACGCCGATCGCGTACTTGCCGGTCTGTCGCGCCGCCTCGAACACGCCGAGTCCGGTGGAGCCCGACGCGTGGTAGATGACGTTGACCCCTTGCCGGTACTGGTTGAGCGCGAGCTCCTTTCCTTTGCCCGGATTGCGAAACGCCTCCGGCGTGACGCCGGCGTACTGCACGACGACCGTGCAACTGTCGCACACGTACTTGACGCCCGCCTTGTAGCCCGCTTCGAATTTTTGAATGAGCGGTACGTCCATGCCGCCCACGAAGCCGACTTCTTTCGACCCGCCGACGAGCGCCGCCAGCGCGCCGACGAGGAACGAGCCCTCCTCCTCCTTGAACTTGAGCGCCGCGACGTTCGGCGGCGGCAGAACCGGATTACCGCGGCGATCGGTGGAAAGGGAGTAGTCGACGCCGGCGAAGTTGACGTTCGGGTATTCCCTGGCGAGCTGTGCGATGTCGTCGGTGAAAATGAACCCCACGCCGATCACGAGATCCATTTGCTCGGCGGCGAGCAGGCGCAGGCCGGCCTCGCGGTCGGTTCCTTCGCCCGGCTCGATCAGGCGAATGCGGGCGCCGAGCTCCTTTTCGGCGCGCGTGGCGCCGCGATAGGCGCCGTCGTTGAACGACTTGTCGCCAAGTCCACCGACGTCGAGCACGATGCCGACGTTGACCGCCTTGTCGGACGGTGGCAACGCGGCGCTCGAGGGTCGGACGAAAAGAAAAGCAACGTGGACCGCCGCCAGCACGGCCACGAGGATGAGCAGCTTCCGCATCGAGAAACATTCGCCGTTGGCGAAGGTCGCGGCAAGGAGGGACGGAGGCGTCGCGGGGCGCCGCCGGTACCCGTCGCCTGTAGTTTCCAGCATGGCAGATCGCATTCGAACCCGCTTTCTCATCGTCGGCAGCGGCGTCGCCGGCTTGCACACCGCGTGGCGCGCGTCGGAGCATGGCGACGTGCTGCTGCTGACGAAACGTTCGCTGTTCGACAGCGCGACGGCCTATGCGCAAGGCGGCATCGCGGCCGCGCTCGGGGCCGGCGACTCTCCGTCGTTACACCGTCAGGATACCCTCGCGGCGGGGGCCGCGCTGTGTGACGCTGCCGCGGTGCAGGTGCTCGTCGAGGAAGGACCGGCGCGGGTGCGCGAGCTGCAGACGGCGGGGGCGCATTTCGACCTCGATCCGACCGGGCACCTGATGCTCGGGCGCGAAGCCGCGCACTCGAAGAATCGCATCGTGCACGCGCATGGCGATCAGACCGGAGCCGAAGTCGCGCGCACGCTCGTGGCGCGCGTACGAGACGCGAAGCGCGTCCGCGTACTGGAGAAGGCGCGCGTGCTCGATCTCGTCGTGCGCCGCGGCGTGTGCACCGGTGTCCGGGCGAGTATCGCCGGCCGGGCGACCGAGATCATCGCCGACGCAACCGTCCTGGCGACAGGCGGTTGCGGCCAGATTTATCGATACACCACGAATCCAGTCGTCGCGACCGGCGATGGATACGCGATCGCGCATCGCGCCGGCGTCACGCTCGCCGACATGGAGTTCGTACAGTTTCATCCGACCGCGCTGGACACGCCGGAGAATCCATTGGCGCTGATCTCCGAGGCAGTTCGGGGTGAGGGAGCAATTCTCGTCAACTCGCGCGGCGTGCGATTCATGCGCGGGCGCCACTCGCTCGCCGAGCTTGCGCCGCGCGACGTCGTGGCGCGCGCGATCTTCCGCGAGCAGCGGAGCGGACCCGTGTTTCTCGACGCGCGAAAGCTTGGACAAAAGTTCGTCGCGCGCTTTCCGGGCATCTTCGCCCTCTGCCAGGCGCGGGGCATCGACCCGCGCAAGGATCTCATTCCCGTCACGCCGGCGGCGCACTACATGATGGGCGGCGTGGTCACGGATCTACGCGGCCGCTCGAGCGCGACACGGCTTTACGCGGTGGGCGAGGTCGCGCGCACGGGAGTCCACGGCGCGAACCGGCTCGCGTCGAACTCGCTGCTCGAAGGGCTGGTGTTCGCCGAGCGCGTGGCGCGCGACCTGGCGACGATTCGGCCGCTGGCGAGGACGCCGGCGTCGGTCAAGTGGAAGGTACCGCCGCTCGCCGACCGTGGGGCGGCGCAGGTTGCGGCCGACGACATTCGCGCTGTGATGTGGGACTACGCCGGCATCGCGCGCACCGCACGCGGCTTGCGGACGGCGCGAGAGCGGCTAGTCGAGATCGGAAAGCGCCTGCCACCCGGGGCGACGGAGGAGCAGAACATGCTGCAGACGGCCCAGCTCGTAGTCGAAGCGGCGCTGTTGCGCAAGGAATCCCGCGGCGGGCATTACCGGGCCGATTACCCTCGAGCGAAGCGAACGTGGACAGGCCGTCACATCGAGCTCTGAGTCATGTCGAATACTTACCGCGTCGCCGAGCAGGCATCGCCGCTCGGAACGATTCCGACCGCCGCCGCCGATCTTCTCGCCCTCGGCCAATCCCGTTTTTCCACGATCCTTGCCGATCCGCCTTGGCGCTTCCAGAACCGGACGGGGAAGATCGCACCCGAGCACCGGCGACTGAGTCGCTATCGCACGATGTCACTCGACGACATCAGGCAACTGCCGGTCGCCCAAATCGCCCAGCCGCGCGCGCACCTGTACCTGTGGGTTCCCAACGCCCTGATTCTGGATGGACTCGGAGTCATGCAAGCGTGGGGATTTACCTACAAAAGCAACCTTGTCTGGTACAAGACCCGGAAGGACGGCGGTCCCGACGGGCGCGGCGTCGGATTCTATTTCCGCAACGTGACCGAGATCATCCTGTTCGGTATTCGCGGCGCGAACAATCGAACCCTGCCTCCGGGCCGACGTCAGACGAACATCATCGTATCCCGCAAGCGTGAACATTCTCGAAAGCCGGACGAACAGTATCGGATCATCGAGCGCTGTTCGCCCGGACCGTATCTCGAAATGTTCGCGCGTCACGAACGCGAGGGCTGGACGCAGTGGGGCAACGAGTCCCCGGACCCACGAGACGGTGCGGAGCAGCTCAAACTGCTTCGATAGCGGTTAGCTTTCCACCATGGCAATCGCTTCCAAACCCGACGCCATCGCCGAGTTGCAGGGTGAGATCAAGAAACTGGCGCGTGCTCGCAACGCCGTCATCCTCGCGCACAACTATGAACGAGCCGAGGTGCAGGACGTCGCGGACTTCGTCGGCGATTCGCTCGGGCTTTCGCGCGAAGCGGCCAAGACGAAAGCAGGCACCATCGTGTTTTGCGGCGTCCACTTCATGGCAGAGACGGCGGCGATCCTCTCGCCGCAGAAAATCGTCCTCCTGCCCGACCTCGCCGCCGGCTGCTCGCTCGCCTCGACGATCGACGGCGCGGCCCTCCGCCGGTGGAAATCCGAGAATCCGGGCGCGGTCGTCGTCTCGTACGTGAATACGTCGGCCGAAGTCAAAGCGGAGAGCGATTACTGCTGCACGTCGGGGAACGCCGTCGAGGTGGTGAACTCGATTCCCGAAGATCAGGAAATTCTCTTCCTCCCCGACATGTTCCTCGGCGCGCACGTACGCCGGCTGACGGGGCGCCAGAACATGCACGTGTGGATGGGCGAGTGTCACGTGCACGCCGGCATCGACCCGGAAAACATCCGGCTGCAGCGAAGCCTGCACCCCGAGGCGGAGTTCCTCATCCATCCGGAGTGCGGCTGCTCGACGAGCGTGCTCGAGGCGATGTCGGCCGGAGACATCGATCCCGACGGCGTACAGATTCTGTCGACCGAAGGCATGATCAAGCGTCCCGCGCTCACCAATGCGGACGAGTTCATCGTCGCCACCGAGGTCGGGATCTTGCATCGGCTGCGGCGCGAAAACCCAAGCAAGCGATTCTTTGCCGCGAACGAGCGTGCATCCTGCGCCTACATGAAGGTCACGACGCTTCCGAAAGTGCGCGACGCGCTCGCGCGAACGCAGCACCGCATCACCGTCCCGGAGGCCGTTGCCAGCCGGGCCCGCCGCGCGATCGAGCGGATGGTCGCGATCGGCGGGGGAGCGAAGCAGCCCTTGTCGCCGGTCGCGGACGGGGTAGATCCAGGGGAATAACGAGAAGGGGAGCGTCCACATGGAGATGTCCGAGCAGCCCCGCGAGCGCCGGCTGACGCCGCGCACCATTCTGCCCTTGTCGGTGCCGGCGGTCGACGGGG
>Ga0157370_10001910_pt1 | contig 25639 bp, 14 predicted proteins | sample C35metaG_FD_113463 | JGI IMG/M metagenome (GOLD analysis project Ga0157370, IMG submission 113463) | Corn rhizosphere microbial communities from Kellogg Biological Station, Michigan, USA - C3-5 metaG | ecosystem: Host-associated > Plants > Roots > Rhizosphere > Soil | place: USA: Michigan...
AGTGCAAGACTATCTTGATGCGCACTTTTCACCAGGAAGTATAGACGTTAATATCATGACTAAAATTGATAAAGGGAATTTCTCAGATAATAAAGAGTTACCTATTATTTACAATGATGCACACGCTTCTCTACGTGGCTACGCGAAAAGTAAATTATCATCATCAATGATCTTATCTGCCGGTTTCAATCCTAAGCTGTTAAGCTATGTAGAGCAATTTGAAGATTTTTATCCTGATAGCAACGAGTACTTAAAGAAGAAGATTATAATCAAAGTCAGCGATTTTAGATCTGCTATGATTCAAGGTAACTTTCTGGCAAAAAAAGGGCTTTGGGTGAGCGAATATAGAATAGAGTCGGGATTAAACTGTGGTGGACATGCTTTTGCGACTGATGGTTTTTTATTAGGACCAATTTTAGAAGAGTTCAAACAAAAGAGAGAGGAGTTGGTAAAATCATCTTTTACTTTAATGGTATCTTCACTGAAAAATAAAAATAGATTTGTTCCGAACGAGCCACCAGCCATGAGAATCACTGTACAAGGTGGGGTAGGCACTGCGGAAGAACATCAATTTTTTCTGACAAACTATCAGATGGACAGCGTAGGGTGGGGTTCTCCCTTTTTACTGGTACCGGAAGCAACATCAGTAGATTCTGAAACCCGACAATTGTTGGCAATTTCCAGAGAAGATGATTTTTATGTAAGCAACATATCACCATTAGGAGTACCTTTTAATACCGTGAGGGGATCATCCAACGAAATGTTGATGAAAAGAAATAGAGTCAAAAACAGATTTGGCAGCTCATGTCCTAAAAAGTTCCTGGCTTTAAATAAAGAATATTCACAGCAAGGCATCTGTACAGCTTCTAAAAAGTTTCAAGATCTAAAGCTCGAAGAGCTAAGGCGTTCTGGAGACATTGAAAGTTCTCAGATGCTGTTACAGCAGAAAGAAGAAATTTTTGAAAAATCATGTTTATGTGTAGGCTTGGCCAATGCTGCTTATATTGAGAACGGTATTAAAATGAAGGGCGAGCAGCAGGGAGTCGTGATCTGTCCTGGTCCAAATCTAGCTTATTTTAATAAGGAGGTTTCTCTTTCACAAATGATCAGGCATATTTACGGAGATGATCATATACTTTCTGATTCTTATCGTCCCCACGTATTTATCAATGAACTGAAAATGTATGTAGACTTTTTTAGAAAAGGATTATCGAATGCATCAAATGTAAATCCTCTGGAAAAGAAAAAATGGGAGAGTTTCAAAAAAAATATTCTGGATGGTATCGTTTATTATGAGAAGATGTTCAAAGATTCATCTGTCTTTAATTTGCAGAGAGATCAGATTTTCGAAGAACTTCGTAAATATAAACTTACTGTTCTAAATGATGAATTGAAGAATTAACATTTATTGTCTCAATAATTGTCAGGATTGATGGATGCCATTATGATGAAGTATAGTGCATGAATGTCAAGCAACAAGCAAATGTAGAAGTCGTTAATATGCTGAAAAGATATACGTAAGATTTCGTAAACATCGCAATTTCATTACAATCTGAAATGTTAAGGATTATATTAAACAGCATCTTAAGGAAAGTAAAAAATCCCCTGTTTTACAAATGAAACGTTGGGGATTATACTATTAATATCGTAAATATATCTAACCAATTATTATGCCATGCATTGTAATTTTGGTAGGCATTTATATAGGATTGAGGGTGCCGTTCAAAGGTTATGATAAATATTTACCGACGACTGCTTCAAGATCCCACAAATCAAAAGGTTTCTTTAGGTAATCATTAGCCCCTGAGCGATTTTTTATATTGACGATGTTAGTACTGGCACTTACCAAGATGATAGGTATTTTACTGAGCTTTTGATCTCTACGCAGCTGTGTTATTGCTTCAACACCTCCAATTTCAGGAATCAGATAATCCATTAAGATCAGATCAGGCTGAAACTGATCTGTACATTCTACCACATTGTTTGAAGTATGTGATACAGCCACATCATAGCCATTTTCAAGAAAAATCATTTGCAATACATCAAGTATAGCTTCATCATCGTCAAAAATTAATATTCTTTTTTTGTACATAATCAAATATGTTTAATTGCATTCACTTTAAGCAGATATTTATATATGCGAATTACAGCTTAAAAATACAAATCTTTCAAAATAGTGAGGATAACACTTTTGACTATTTTAAAAGTTGTCGTAATTATTCATAAATTTTTACACTGGAAATCATAAGTCTTCGGTATGCGTAGATTTCCTGCAATAAATTAGTTAGCAAGTTGATTTTTTCAAATAGATTAATGTACAAGATAGGATAAAAGCTTTCAGCATGTCTACTTAAGCTGATGCCACCTTGGTAATGCTCGTTGTTTTCTTAAATTTCCATTCTTCGACTTTTTTATTTTTTATATTATTTTAACAAAATTCAAAAAATTACTTCTCAGCGTGAGTAAAGTATTTCGGCAGCTTACGCTAAGATATCTTAAATCAGAATTTCCCTAAATTGTAGTAAATACTAACTTTTATGCGTCCTTCGTTTTTCAATCTCACATGCTTTAATCGATATCAATGTCCCGTGAAGTACAATGAGTTCCTTCAGATTCCCATGGTTTACCTGATTTTGATATATCTGCTACTATGATAAATATGATGAAAGTCGAACTTTTCGACTAGCGAAAATCTTGAAGATTTTTAAAAAAATGATTATGATGAAAAGAAATTTTAATTATCATAACGGGCTGTGCAAAAAGAGTGACTGGTTTTCTTTCAATTCGAATTAAAAATTATGTGATCATATCAGAAAATATTTTTTTCACTCGAATTATAAGGAAAGAAGTCATGTGGATAACAGAATTAAGAAATTAAGGAAGATTAATTATAATGAGAGATAAAGGGTTATTGGTATAATATATTCATTGATAATAAAATATGAATATGCTATTATTACTATATTAACAAAAAAAACATCATTTTGTTTCTTATATCCAGTAATTGTGACTATCTTTGATGAGGCATAATTTATAGAATATCTAATGTATAAAAATTATTGCCTGATATTTATTCACCAATCATGAAAGTTTCAAATTTGAAGTTTGCGAAAAGGCAGTCGTACATACTGCTCTTTGGACTTATAATAACATCTTCTGCTGTGGTTATTTGCGGCTGGATGATTTATAACATTTTAATTATTCCACTATTACTTATTTTTATTTATCTGTTTATTGTCTGCAAGAGTACGTCTATTGAGCTATCAGGAGGTTGCTTTACAATTAGAAAAAGTCATCCTTTAACTTTCAACAGATTCATAACACCATATTTTGAACTTCCGTATTCCCGACTTTTGGAATATAAAATGGACAAAAGCTTTAGCACCAGTAAACTAATTTTGAAAGTAAATTCAAAAAGAAAAAATAAATTTATACTTAAAATTTCGTTAAGGGGATTCACCAGTGTACAAATTGTAAAACTTGAAACGTCATTAGCAACCATATTTATACCTCCGGACAATAGTAATAGTACAATTCAAAGAGTTGCTTAAAAATTATTTTCAATAACTGCATCTTCAATGATTTTATAACGTGTTCTTAAAATATTTTTTTGATTAGTAAAGATATATTAAGGATCATTTCAGCATTTTTTTTAAAAATTGTGATAATTTAAATGTGGAGCGTAGAATATTTTTCAACTAACTTTTATATAATTCAAGTCGTCATTGGCAAAGCATCAAATGTTTACAAATGATGGAATGCTTTATTGTTTTAGATAGTTTTTATGCTAAATGATCTTTCACTATTATTGATTGAATTTAAGGCAGTATAGTAAGAGTTTATAAAACGATTTTTTCTGTGCTTGCGGTATTTTCTGAAGATTGATTTGATACATGAAGAATCTATTTGCGCCGGTGTATTTTGCTTTTAGAATTTAAAGATAAAACAGTCATAGCTGCTTGGTTACTTACGAATAATCATTCATGTTCCAAAATATTTTAAGTTAGAAGTATAATAAGGTTTACTTTTCTCGTATATATTATGAGAAAAATTAGATTGTATTTATCTATATTAATACGACTTCAAATAAATAAATAATAAATGATTGTCAGTATAACATTATAAAGTAGGACATCTCTCGTGTATATAAAACCAGTATTACCATAGATTCCGGACTATACTCATTCTGAACATTTTCTGAAATTAATGTTTATCAAGCTCTTTCATTTGAACTAAGTTTGGACTTATAAAAATTGGAAAATTCAAATTTTCCTAGTTGTTTACTTGTATTGATGTCATTAACCTGATAATACATTTTAAAACTATTGCTCGATAGTTTTTTAATGAATTTTGCTCGGGTGGCGAATAAATTCTAATAATTGTTTACTTTTGAAACAACTTTTTCTTTATTATGTTAAATTATATTATTCCTGATAATGAGATAGATAGATTGAAAAAATTAGAATTTTTTGATCTTCTAAATTTGGGTAAAGATCCTCAATTCGATGTTTTTGCAGAAACTGCATGTCTGATAGCTGATTGTCCTGCTTCAATTATTTCGATTATGGAAAGTGAGACTCAGGCTGTTCAAAGTTGTGTAGGTTTAGAAATCGATTCTGTAAAGCGTGAGAATACCATTTGTCAATATTCAATCGCCAATGGAGAAATTGTTATTATTAATGATACGCTTTTAGATGAAAGATCCTGGAAAAATCCATTGGTAATAGAAGGAGGAATACGATTCTATATAGGAATACCATTTTTTGATGATGAACGTTTTGCACTAGGAACAATCTGTTTGATTGATTATAAACCCAGAGTAATAACAGACAGTCAGATTACTGCTCTCAAAAAACTTTCAGAGGTTATTTCTAAACTTTTGACAGCGAAAAGAAAAACAATTTATGGAGAGTATTTTCAACAGATCTTCAATATATCTAATAATTTAATCTGCGTTTTGGATGACGATTTGAGGTTTAAAGATCTCAATACAGTAGTTGAGAAAATTTTGTCATTGAAAAAAGTGGAGGCAATAGGACTTGATTTTTCCGATATTTTCGGTGAAGCAAATAAAGACCTATCAAAGTTGAAAGATGTTATCAAGAGTGGCGAAGAAATATCTTTTACATCGTCTAAAGATAGTGAAGATGGCAGTTCAATCATTGTAGATTGGACTTTTAAATCAAATAAGGAACTTTCTGAAATTTTCTGTTTCGGAACCAATATCACTAAACAGACTGAAGAAAAACGTCAATTAGAGAGCTCGGAGCGGCGTTTCAGGAGTTTCTTTGAAAATGCAATCGGTTTGATGAGTATGCATGATGTGGAAGGCAACATTCTTGCGGTAAATGAAAAAGGAAGAGAGATGTTACAATATTCAGCTGATGAGGTGAGAGATCTAAACCTTAGAGACCTTGTTCCAGAAAATAATTGGCCCGCTTTAAGAGAATATCTTGATCGCATTAAAACAAATAAGGAGGACTTTGGAACCATGATTCTAAAGGCGAAAAATGGAGACGAGCAAGTATGGATGTATCACAACCTTATTGAAACAGACGAGGAGGGAAGGCCTTATATAATTAGCACTGCCCTAAACGTCACGGAACGAATGACCTTGGAAAAAGACCTCATTCGTACAAAAAAAATGCTTGAACAGACAAGTTCTGTAGCACAAGTAGGCGGCTGGGAAGTAAACTTGAAGAAAAATACCCTATACTGGTCGCAAAGTACTAAAGAAATTCATAAAATTAGTAACGACTATGTACCTGATTTAGAAAATGCCATTGGTTTTTATACAGAAGATAGCAGAGAAAGAGTCAAATTCTTATTTAATAGAGCGATAACAAAAGGAATTCCGTACGATGATGAATTTCAGCTTCTTCGTAATGATGGAGTTACAATTTGGGTAAGGGTAAAAGCAATTCCGGAATTTGAAGATGACCATTGTATAAGGGTTTTCGGTATCATTCAGGATATTGATGTTTTTAAGAAAATGTTTCTTGATATTGCAAAAAAAGAAGCAATGATGCAATCTTTTGTAACGTATGTCCCTGTTTCTGTTGCAATGTTTGATAAAGATCTCAATTATATTTCTGTTAGCAGCAAATGGAAAGATCAATTCAAAATGAATGAGTACGATATCATTGGAAAGAATCTTTTTAAAGTATCACCAAATATTCCTGTCGAACGGAAAGAAATTTATCACGCTGCTTTGCAGGGAAAGACCTATATCAATGAAGATTTTGCAATTCATATTGATGGTAAAAAAGAAATTCAGCATTTAGACCTTAAAGTCGGACCTTGGTATCTCTCGGATAATGAAATCGGAGGGGTTATTGTCTCAGTACAAGATATTACCACAGCTGTAAAGATCAATGAAGAACTTAAAAATGCAAAAAAAATGGCTGATATTGCAAGCAAAGCAAAATCAGAGTTTCTTGCCAATATGAGCCATGAGATCCGTACTCCTCTAAATGGAGTGATTGGTTTTTCAGATCTTCTTTTGAGAACTCCTCTTAATGATCTTCAGGCGCAATATCTTAATTATATTAATGAATCTGGAGAAAATCTTCTGAACATTATTAATGACATTCTTGATTTTTCTAAAATAGAATCCGGTAAAATGGAACTTTTAGTAGATAAAAGTAATGTTTATGACATGGTGAGCCAGGTGATAAATGTTATTCTATATCAGTCTCAGAAAAAAAATATTGAACTTCTATTAAATATAGAACCAGGACTTCCAAAAACTCTGTTGCTTGATGAGGTAAGATTAAAGCAAATTCTTATCAACCTTCTAGGTAACGCCGTAAAATTTACAGAAAAAGGAGAGATTGAACTTAAGGTGGAAACACTTCGTGTAGATGATCAGAATATTGTTCTGCGATTTTCTGTTAGGGACACGGGTATAGGTATACCAGCGGAAAAGCAGAAACATATTTTTGATGCTTTTACTCAGGAAAACAGCTCTATCAGTAAACGCTATGGCGGGACAGGGCTTGGTCTCACGATCTCAAACAATATTCTGGGTTATATGGGAAGTCATTTGTCATTGACCAGCACACCTGAAAAAGGTTCCCTGTTTTTCTTCGATATCGAAATACCATATGAAAAATCAAAATTTGATGAGTATGATGATCTAACTATCAAAAAAGTCCTAGTGGTGGATGATAATGAAGCAAACAGAATCATTCTACAGCATATGCTTACCTATAAAAATATCGAATCTACCTTAGCCTCCAATGGTATGGAAGCATTACAGATTTTGCTTCGAGGTGAACGCTTCGATGTGATACTGATGGACTATCATATGCCGGTAATTTCTGGTTTGGAAACAATCACTAAGATCAGAAAGCTATTTAATGAAAAAAATGAAACCTCACCATTAGTAATTCTTCATACTTCTTCGGAAGAACATGATGTCATTAATTCTTTCCGTAAGGAAGATGACTCCTATTTTCTTTTAAAGCCTATTAAATCTGATGATCTTTATAGAACACTTAAACATGTTACACAAAGTAATGTGACGGAAGTTGTTACTCGTGATCATTTGGAAACACATCATTTATCTTTTGCGAAAAAGTTAGAAGTTCTTTTAGTAGATGATAATCCCGTAAATATGGTTCTTAATAATCGGATGCTTAAGTCACTGACGCCCGATGTGCATCTTACAGAAGCAGTAAATGGTTTAGAGGCATTGGAAGAGTGTAAGAAAAAAGATTTTTCCATAATTCTTATGGATGTACAGATGCCAGTGATGAATGGTTTTGAAGCTACGCAGAAGATTCGCCTTTTGTCAGGTTATAAAAATGTACCCATTATTGGGGTGACGGCAGGAAATGTATTGGGAGAAAAAGAGAAATGTCTGGAATCTGGAATGAATGACTTTCTGCCAAAGCCTTTACGTCAGGCTGATCTTTCGGAAATGCTCAAAAAATATATATCCATTAAACAAAACTTAGATGTTGATGTCAAAGTTGAAATCGTGACCGAAAAATACATAAGTATGGATATTCTTAGAGAGCAGATAGGTGATGATGAAGATTTCAAAAAAATATTTCTAGACATTGTTATAAAAGAGCTCATCCAAACAAGGGAGAATATTATTAGTGCAGCACCGGTTAAGGATGCGGTAGCAGTGAAAATGATTCTTCATAAACTTAAAGGCACAGCGGGAACTGCCGGTCTTTTCAGACTTTCAGATTGTGCATTAAAATGGGAGGAAAAAGCTGATGATACTATTGATTTTTCAGACATGGCAAAAGAAGTAGATGTAGAGATATCTATCGGATTAGATATAATAAAAAAATTAATAAAATAAAAGCAAGAGTTATGTTATCTCTGATCGCTGAAGATGACATACTGATTCTCAATTAAGCATAAATTATTAAAAAAGGACACAAAGCTATTGTGACCCGCATAAGTAATAGAAGATATTGATTACATACAAAGAAGCGACGTTGATTCTACAATTAACGGTTTATTTTTATTACAAAATTTTAATGATCTGGATTTTATCGACAATCTATAAAAATTTAAGTGTGAAAAATTGTAGTAATAATTACCTCATCGGGATTAAAATGACTGCAAATATCGTACTAATAATTATTTGATAAAATCAAACCAAGGTTTTGGTCAAGTCAAATAATGGTCTTAAATTTGATTTAAATGAATTTTAATTGTATAATTAATCTTCATACACCATCTATTTCAGTCACATTAATATTCTGTTATGAAAAAACAAATCGCTATCGCTGCGTTTTCTTTGGGATTAATCTCTTTAGGAAGCAATTGGGTATCAGCACAAAATTCTGAGCATGCAAGTTTGTCAGTTAACATTATTTTGGCAGATGTCATTTCAATTGATGTTGGAACTGCTGTTTCGGGAGGCGCAATAGATTTTAATTATGCAAATACGGCAGATTATAATTCCTCAAAAAATATCACAGTACCAAATAGTTTAGTCATCAATTCCTCTAAAAATTTCGATGTGAAAGTTAAATCTGAGGGTGCAAATTTTGTAAGTGGCGCAAACATTATCCCTGTAGATGTGTTACAGGTTAAAGCAATTTCGGGAGGGAGCTTGATGGGAACTATGAATGAGTTGACTTTATCTACAATAGATCAGCTTCTGGTGAGTAACGCAAGTTCGGGTGCAAAACAATCCCTAAATATTGCATATTCTATTTCTGCAGAAAAAGCATCAAAAGTCCTTTTAGGAAAACCCAAAGGAACCTACACGCAAACAGTAACCTATACCGCGACCGCATTGTAATTAATCGAATAGCAATTTATAAAAAGCCCTCAGCATTCAAATGTTGAGGGCTTTTTGTTGAACTATGCATGTAGTTATTATACTACAATGACTTCCATTTTTCACTACAAAGAATACTTTATGGACGGTGTAGATTTGCAGTGTTCAAAAGAGAACAGCTAAATAAAAATAAAAATAAAAATTAAATATTACCATCATGAAAAAACAAATCGTAATCGCAGCCTTAACTTTCGGAACATTCATACTAGGAACTAACAACGCTAAAGCTCAAAATACTACCGCTACCACAACCGTAAACATTACCCTGAACGATGTGATCTCTATTGATGCGGGAAGTACTGCAATTGGTAATACTGTTGACTTCAATTATGCTACTGCAGCAGATTATAACTCTGATCAAACGATTACTAAAGCCAACTCTTTGAAAGTGACTTCAACGAAGAATTTCAATGTTAAAGTAAAAGCAGGGGGCGCTAATTTCATGAATGGAACCAACTTAATCCCTGTAAATGTTTTGACGATTAAAGCAGCTGCAGCTGCCGGAACAATGGGAGGTACAAAAACCGCTGTCGTTTTATCTGCAACGGATCAAACCTTAGTTACCAATGCTCCACTAGGGAGTGCCTTAACATTGAATCTGGATTACACGATTCCAGCTGCGAAATCATCTTCTGCCGATATTTTAGGTAAACCAGCCGGAACCTATACACAGACAGTAACTTATACAGCAACAGCATTGTAAGTTAAAAAATTCAAATATAAAGAGGCCATCATACTTTCTAAGTGTTGATGGCTTTTGTATTTAAATCATGAATAAAGCATGTAGTTATTTTACTACATAAATTTACATTTTCTACTACAAAGAAACTTTTATCACTGCCTTAGATTTGCAGTGTTCAAGGGACGAAAACTAAACAACAATAAAAATTAAATATTACGATCATGACAAAACATATTGCAATCTCAGTCTTAACTATCGGAGCAATCATTTTAGGAACCAACAATGTTCAGGCTCAAAATACTACCGCAACGACAACCGTAAACATTACCCTGAACGATGTGATCTCTATTGATGCGGGAAGTACAGCAATCGGTAATACAGTTGACTTCAACTATGCTACTGCAGCAGACTATAACTCTGATCAAACCATTACTAAAGCCAACTCTTTGAAAGTGACTTCAACGAAGAACTTTAACGTTAAAGTAAAAGCGGGGGGTGCCAATTTCATGAATGGAATCAACCTAATCCCTGTAAATGTTTTGACGATTAAAGCTGCTGGATCTGCCGGAACAATGGGAGGAACAAAAACTGCTGTCGTTTTATCTGCAACGGATCAAACTTTAGTTACCAATGCTCCTCTTGGAAGTGCATTAACTTTAAATCTGGATTACACGATTCCAGCTGCGAAATCATCTTCTGCCGATATTTTAGGTAAACCGGCCGGAACTTACACGCAAACAGTAACTTATACTGCAACCGCTTTATAATGAAATTTTATAAGTTTATAAACGTTCTTTAGTGACGTTTTCAGTAGTTTTGGGAATCTTTTATTTTTAAACAATTGACACCATGCGCAAGTTTATTTATCTTTTCTTTTTCTTTATCCTTTCAGTGACTTCTTCAATTCTGGCACAAAGTATCTCTATGTCGCCTACACGTCTGTTTTTCACAGGCAATCCCGGAGAAAGAGTGACACGAACAGTCACACTTCAGAATAGCTCGGACAAAGATTATGTTTTTAATCTTAACTATAAGGATTGGATTAGAGATGAAAACGGAAATAAACTTTATCTTGATGCGGGCAGTTCAAAAACTTCCAATGCCGCCTGGGTTTCTACTTTAGAAAACTCTGTAACAGTTCCGTCGAAAAGTACAAAAGAGATTGTAGTAACCATGCAGATTCCTGAAGATGCATCTAAGTCTGCTGTTACAAACAGTATGTTGTTTTTTACTCAACTTCCACAGCAGGCAGATCAAGCACGTACGCAAAATGGGATTGGTATTATTACCTTATTTGAGGTAGGACTTCATATTTTTTACACACCATCTGGGAATCAGGTAAAAAGCCTGGATATTACCAATATTGCAGAGGTTACTGGTGAGAGTGCAGGAAATAGAAAAGTAGCAGTAAGCATCCATAATGACGGCAACACGATCAATGATGCAACCGTAGAGTTCGAACTGACTAACACAGAAAGTGGTAAAGAATTTAAATTACCCGCAATTTCAATCTCCATGCTTCCCGAGAGCAATCAAGTCGTTCAATTTTCTTTACCTGAGAATATTTCAGGTAATTTTCTCGGCGTTGCTATTATCAAAATGGCAGGGTCCAATGATTTGCGAGTGGGCGAGAAAAACTTTAAATTTTAAAATTAAGTCTTGAAACTACAAAATGATATATCGATATCGATCCTAAGAAGAACAATCTTACTTTTTATATTTGTTCTTCTGCACTTCTCGTTTGCCGCTGCTCAGGAAAAAAAAGATGTCAAAACCTATTTTGAAAATGATACAGTCGCTGTTGAAAAAAATTCTACGTTTACTAATTTTCTGATTATTGAGAATAAAAGTTCTGAAGCGATTACCATTCAGAATATCATTCCGCAGGACAATTATCCCGGATTGCTGTTCTTCCCTAACAATAATTTTATTTTAGGCGCTGCTCAGTCTAAAAAGCTTCCTGTAAAACTGATCGCCAACGTAGATTTTATGAAACTAAGATCCAATGAGATTAACTTCCAGGTTTCTTACATTACCTCAACGGACACGAAAACTGAAAGTGCCTCATTTTTCGCAAAAAAAGATGAAAACAAAAACATCGCAATTTATACGGAGTCTTACGAAAATTTTATTAATCCTGCTGCGCCAGAATCTTCAATTTTATTGATTATAGAAAACCAAGGCTACAGTAAACGTACTGTAAAAATTGATTTGCAATCCATTCCTGACGGTTTGGAAATGATTCCAAAACAGCATACTATTTCTCTGGAAGGTTTAGAAAAACAAACAATCGAGATCAAAATTGTAACCAGAAGACAAAATACGCTTTTTCCGGAATTTAATATCAGCGCAATCGCCACAGACTTGTTAACGAATGAAATCGTGGGAAGTAACACATTACGCTTATTAATATTATCAAACAACAGACAAATTTCCAGAGAAACCGAATCAGTGAGCGGTAGCAATTTTGCGGAAATCAGCTATAATGAAAACAGCTCCGGTTTCAATTATCTTCAATTAAGAGGAAATACAGCGTTTCGGGTAACAGAAAATGTGAAATCGCGTCTTAATATTGGTGCAGATTACTTTGCTGACGGCGGCCGTTATAATCTCTATGATACTTGGCTGGAATTAGAGAGAAAAAATGCTAAATTACGTTTAGGTAATGTTAATAGTAATGATTACGAATACCCTGTTTTCGGAAGAGGTGCAAAATTTTCTACTCATTTTGGTAATAATAAGCAGATTGAAGTTCTTGCATTGGAAAATAATTATAATCTTTACGGTACTTATTTCCAACAAGTACAAGGATCTACCATTGTAGGCGCAAAATATGGATTTGGGAATACAAAATCTTTTAATGGAAAAGTTTCTTATATTTTCGATCATGATCCGCGTTTAAACGTAGATACCCAGCTGGCGGATGCAGTATCGTCATTTTTAATTAACGATAAACATTCAATCAGGACGGAGGTTGGTGTTAGCCACGAAAAAGGGCTTTCAAATAAGGATGAAAATGCAGGAGCCTTAATGGGAGCCAATTATGAGGGGAAAATAGGGATATGGGATTTGCAATCTGTTAATTCCTTTGCTACCAAAAGTTATGCAGGGATTAAAAGAGGATCTTTTTTCTCAAATCAACGCATCGCTCGCCAATTTTCTGTTTCTCAGCGTGCATTTATACAATATCAGAATTCGCAGGTGGATCCTGAGTTTTTGACTTACCAGACTACGACAATTCAAGCTGAGCCAACCGCTAATTTGCGCTATTATTTTAACAGTACGGAAGCGTTGGCCACTGGATATCAGTTTTCTGCAAAGAATTGGAATTTTTTGTTTTCTCCTAAGGTGGAAAAGCAAAAAACAGCTAATTTCCAGATATCACACGAACTTTTTTCTTACCGGTTAGAGGCTAACGTCAGCACGACATTAGGTGCCCACGGATTAAACTTGACAGCGGAATATTCTTACTCAAAAAAGGATAATAGAACAGATTGGTTTAACAGTTTGAAAACAACTTTATCTTATAGATATAAATCATTCTCTCTCAACGGTACAGCCCAATGGAATGCAAACAATGTTTTTGATTTAAATTCTTACTACGATGTAGATCGAAATTTTATTAACTACAATTTATACGCATCGTACAATTTCCAGATCCTTGATAATAATCTCATTGGATCTTTATCAGCAGGAAGTTTCTATTCTGAACTTTATAAAAATTTAAATACCAATGTCACCGGTAATCTGGAATATAAGATTTCACCTTCATGGTCCAGCACTGGTTATTTTAATGTTTCCGGGTATAAATCTACGGCTGAATATGCAAGCAGTAGCAGTTATTACCAGTTTAGAGTGGGAATTAAAAAATATTTCACCGCAGCTACGGCTCTTGGAAATCATAAAGTGACGTTTCAGTTTTTTGAAGATAAAAATTTCAATGGACTTTTGGAGTCGGGCGAACCGATATTCGCAAATGAAATTGTAAAACTGGACAATTATGTTGCAATGACGGATAAGAATGGAAAAGTAATTTTTCAAAATGTGCCAGAAGGTATATACACACTGAAGGTGAACGAAAGTGCGGGTGCCCGATTAATGATAGATCCTGTTATGATGGTTAAAAGCAATATCAACCGAAAAGTAGGCTTGGTAAAAAACATCAGAGTAAGTGGGAAATTAACAGAGATTAAACAAGCCTACGATGTTTTAGAGACTGATGTAACAGGGATAATCGTGTATGCAAAAGGCGAAGATGGTGTGATTTACACCTCAGTGGTTAACCAAAAAGATGAGTTTGAGTTCTTTCTAAAAGATGGAAAATACGAACTCTATATTACAAACGACAAATACAATTATGCAAAACCCAGCCAAACTATTCAAGTTACAAAAGAAGGTTATTCAACAATTGTGATTTTTGAATACACCAAGAAAAACACCATCATAAAGGTGAAAAAGTTTTAAATTTAGAAGTATGAAAATGAGGATTTTTTTTTTAGTAGAAATTTTTATTATGTTGTTCGGATCATCAGTCATGAACGCCCAAGACGTGTACCTGTCCATTCCAGAAAATAATATTTTTAACAGGACTGAATTTACATCAGTACCTACAAGGTTAATGACAAATGCTAATCGAACAAACTGGGATTATACCTTTTTTGGATTTCTACCGACAGCTCCAACATTTACTTCTACGTCCGGACCAACTTTCACTCACTCTTCTTCATTATTTACTTTACCCAGTTCTGTCCTTCTTTGGCAGTTAGAAAGTATGGGAGGTCAGTTGCCATCAACGGGACTTTCGGGATCTTTACCAGGTTTTCAGTTCTTCAGTACTAGTTCAATAAAATGGTTTGAACCGCCGTCAAGCAGCTTTGGGGGAGGATTCAGCCGGGGAAATATCAATTTTACATTTAAAATTCCTGCCTCACAATTTACAGCCAATGCCTTTAGAGCAGGAAATTATTCGATGGATATCACTCAGAATTACAATGATTTCACCCCACGCAACTTTAAAACAATTTTAGTGATTTCTCCATCTATACGATGGGTCACAACCGCTTTAACAAAATATATAGAAATTTCTTCTTTGAATGACTATCGTAGTACGAGTACACGAGTATGGGATTTAGGAAATACGGAAATTGCACATACGGTCGATCTTAATTTTTGGGCTAAGGCTGCTAACAATACTGTTCAATTCACGTCTTCTAAAGGTGTTCCAGGATCCAGAAATATAGCCAGTATTAAGTTGGGCAGTAACGGATCTTCTCTTACGACCAAAGCCCTATCAGCAAATTTTCAGAATTTTTCTACTAGTAATTTGAATGTCGTAGAAGGTAACAGAAGCAGTTTCATTCCAGAGCTTTACGTATCTGCAGATGATTTTAAGAACTATTTTTTTGAAGCCGGAACTTATACATTTGAATTGAACCTTAATGCCAGAAGTACAGATAATTCAATTAATAGTCTTCAGAATACTGCTGTTCAGTTAAAGGTGCTTCCCCGGTCAGAAATCACTATCCCCAGTTCCGGTCGAAATGTAAACTTCAATTTTAATACAGCAGCCCTGTATGCTAATGGTCAGACACAAGTAATTCCAAACCAAATTATATTATCCAATAATGAAAGTTTTGAACTGTATGTAAAATCAGACGAAAATTATTTCAAAAAAGGCGGCCTCCAGACCAACATCAATTCCAACATATTACAGATTGGTATCGATGGAAGTTCAGTAAATGCACCATTATCCAAAACTCCCCAAAAAATACTCCTTGACGGAACACCGGTTTTGGACCGCCAGCTGAGCGTAAAATATACTGTATCTCCCGCGGATGCCCAAAGTTTGGTTGGGAAGGAAAATAGTACATACTCTATCAATGTCTATTATAGCTTTACGGCAATCTAATAATATCTTTTTCAAACTCTTATTATGGACCACTTTAACAGCAAAATTCATTCTCAGGATCAGCACGATTTTGATCAATTAAAAGTATTGGAAAAAAAATATACCGATGTTTTTGATTTTCTGGTGTATACGGCTGCCAAGATGACTAATACTGAGCGATGCACCATGAGTATAACCTCAGATGGCAAAGTCTACGTTCTTGCTACGAGTGATGCTTCTCCCAATCATATTTATCATCAGAATCCTTACTTTAATCAGGATGATGAGACTTCAGTTTATGAATATGAATACATAGAATTTACATTTCATAGAAGTTATAGCATCCCGGATCTTAAGGACAATCTATCCGCTCATTTAAATCTGTTTGACAGGGAAAAGAAAGAACTTGATGTCGCAGAGAACGACATTGTTCATAAGATTTTGTATCAGGCGTCAAAATGGTGTAGAATAATAGCAAAGGAGCAGCTGATAAACAGTTATGATGTACTTTTTCAAACATCCGACGATCTGTTAGGTATTTTATCTTCAGAAGGTAAATTCTTAAAAATAAATTCTGCCTTTTGTAAAATTTTAGGGTGCAGTGATAAAGATTTAAAAAGTAATATTCTTATGGAATCTGTTCATCCAGATGACAGGGACAGTACGGCTCAGAAGGTAGATCTATTACTGAAAGGTAAATCTTCATCTAATTTCACCAATAGATACATTATGAAATCCGGAGAAGTGAGATGGATAGAATGGAGCTTTGTTCATGAACCGGAATCCGGATTGGCGTATAACATCGGGACAGATGTGACAGAGATGGTCATAAAAAAAGAATCACTCGGACGAAGTGTACAAAAGTATCGTGGTCTGTTTGAAAAAAATCAGGGAATTATAAGCATTCATGATACAAAAGGTAATTTTTTAGATGTTAATGATGCAGGCTTAAAGGCGTCTGGCTTTACAAGAGAGGAATTACTAAGCTTCAACCTTTTTGATCTCATTATACCCGAAAAGCATGATAATGTTAAAATTTACCTTAGGGAAATAAGAACTTCAAATCATGCATCTGGCGAAATGACCATCCGTAAGAAAAATGGAAAAAAAGCGGTTTGGCATTTTATGAGTGCTATGGACGAAGATATTGATGGTAATTTGCAGGTAATGGCGAATGCAGTCGACATCACTGAAAGAAAAAAAACAGAGAATGAGATTCTAGCAGCAAAAGAGTTAGCAGAAAAATCACATGAACTAAAATCAGAGTTTATTGCCAATATGAGTCACGAGATCAGAACTCCGTTAAATGGAATTATGGGTTTTACGGATCTTCTTCTGGAAACCAATCTTGACGAAACTCAGAGGAAGTATTTAGAGATTATAAACCAATCTGGAGTGTCCCTGTACAGCATAATTAACGATATTTTGGATTTCTCAAAATTAGAGAAGCAGAAGCTTCAATTAAACCTGGATAAGGTAGAAATAGAAGAATTAGTTTCGGAAGCTTTTAATATTGTTTCGTATCATAATACTAAAAAGCATTTGGAAATGCTCATTGATATTGACGATGCCATTCCAACATACATCTTGACAGACGCAATGCGCTTAAAGCAGGTCTTTGTTAATCTTTTGAGTAATGCTTTAAAATTTACTAAAGAGGGAGAGATCGTTTTATATGTTCGGGTTTTAGATGATTTAGGGGAAGGCCAAAAACGAATTAGGTTTGGAGTTCGGGATACAGGTATTGGAATCAACAAGGAAAAACAGGCTGAAATATTCGAAGCATTTGTACAGGAAGATAATAGTATCACCAAAAAATATGGGGGCACGGGTTTAGGACTCACAATTTCAAACCAGATCTTAGCACTTTTAGAAAGTGTTTTACAGGTAGAAAGCGAGCAAGGTGCAGGAAGCGATTTTTTCTTTGATATGAAGTTTGATACTCAGCACGAAGAATATGATTTAAACTTAAGCAGTATTAAAAAAGTTCTGATAGTGGACGACAACGAGAATAATCGCAAAATACTGAAAAGGATGCTGGAGCGAAAAAATATCGATGTAACAGAATGCGATAGTGGCTTAAAAGCATTGCTTTTGATCATGGATAAAGCTGAATACGATGTGATTATTATAGATTATCATATGCCGATCATGGATGGGATTGAAACTATCAGAAAAATTAGAAATATGATTCCTGGCACTACCGATGTAACGCCATATATTGTTCTTTATAGTTCTTCCGATGACACTAATTTACAGGATGCATGTGATGAATTGGAAATAGAAAATCGACTGATCAAACCGATTCGTATGAAAGAAATGTACCGGATTTTGTCTACTTTAAAGAATTCTGAAAAGAAAAAACTGGAGCAGATAAAAAATGTGGAGACTGAAGTAGAGACTGAAGTCAGTATTCACAAAATAAAAATTTTGATTGCTGAAGATAATATAGTTAATTTGCTTCTTACAAAAACCTATTTAAAGGATATTCTTCCGCAGGCTCTAATAATAGAGGCTAAAGATGGAGTAGAAGCGGTTGAACAATACCAGAAAAAAAGTCCAGATCTTATTTTAATGGATATCCAAATGCCGCAGCTCACAGGCATTGAGGCAACGCGAAAGATAAGAGCTTTGGAAACAAATATTGAAATTCCTATCATTGCATTAACGGCAGGCAGTCTTCTAGGCGAAAAGGAAAAATGCTTGAAGGCAGGCATGTCGGATTTCCTAACTAAACCTTTATTGAAACAAACTCTTTCAGATATGATCAGGAAATGGTTTGGTCAAGAAGTAGACAATTAGTAAATCAAATAATTAGATTTAAAATATTCACGAAAAAATTAATATACTTATAAGATGGACGATCTTGTCAAAGAACTGCAGATAAGAATACAAAAGCTCGAAAATGAAATCAATTTCAAAAATGGACTGATCTCAATAATGTCTCACGACTCAAAAGAAATGTTTGGAAATTTTCTGTGGATTATAGAAGCGCTGGACCAAAAGACGATCAGTGCAGAAGATTTTTATAAGTTGTTGCCACATGTTAAAAGTGATGCAGAGAAAAACCTGCGAACTGTTCAGGATAGCACAGTCTGGTTAAAAACACAATATGGCGATTTTAAGATTAAGCCTGTGAGGATCAAGGTTATGGATCTATTTAGACAATTAGAAGAGAAATACGCGAAAGCATTAAAAGAAAAAAATATTAATTTTTTTTTCAATGGAGATCAAAGTGGAATTCTTACAACAGATCGTCTGCTGTTAGAATTTGTTTTAGACAAAATTTTTAACAATGCAATAAAATACTCGTTTCCTGGTCAAGAAATTTATTTACAGCAGGCTATATCAAGTGATAAGGTCATACTTTCTGTGATTGATTTAGGAACGGGAATCGATCAAAAATATTTATCAACAATATATAGCTATGACAATCCGATTTTCAATGGCACGGCCGGAGAAAAAGGTGTCGGATTAAGTTTGAAAATTGTAAAAAATTTTATATCCTTGATGCAGGGAACCATCGATATTATATCTTCTGAAAAAGGAACTACCGTTTCCCTATTTTTACCTAAATTTAATGAATGAATGCTTTAAAATTAAATGTTCGTATTATTGTAGCGGATGATCATGGTATCGTTAGAATGGGTTTGATTCAAACGATTAAACGACTCAAGCCGGAAGCGATAATCATAGAAGTAGAGGATTATAAGTCCTTGTACAAAATGATTCTGAAAGATGAATTGGATCTTGCTATTATGGATGTTAATATGCCTAATGGCACCGTTCAGGAAGCGATAGATTATATAAAAATTCACAAACCTGATTTAAAAATTCTTATATTTTCTTCACAAGATGAAGAGGTGTATGGGATGCGTTATCTAAAGATGGGTGCTGGCGGTTATCTAAGCAAGCAAAGTTCCACTGAAGTGATTGAGCAGGCTTTGAAATCTATGCTCACAAAAGGCCGATATATCAGTGACAATGTTAAAGAAGCGATGCTTTTAGAGTCATTAAGTGGTTCTGCAAAAAAATCTCCTTTTGAAACACTCTCTGATCGCGAACTGCAGATTGCCACAAAGCTTGCAGAAGGCCTGCCCCTTAAAGAAATTTCCAATCAGTTTAATCTTCATTCATCTACGATCAGTACATATAAAAATAGACTATTTGAGAAGCTTAAAATTCGTTCCATACCAGAATTGGTAGAAATATTAAGGTTGTACAATCAGTAGATATTTGCTATCATCCGCTTTTTAACATTCCGAGAAATCGGATAATCTTTCAACAAAACGCACCTGGCCGTCACTAAGAAGGGATTGTAATAGGTTTGCATTCATAATCCCAGCACATTCTGAATTCAGAAGTTGCTCTCTTATTGCTCAAATATATAAAAGGCCCCGCAGTGAATTTGAATAGTGTCCGTTCTGTAAAAACTAAAAGTAACCAGAGTAAATAAATAACAAATATTTATTTTACTCAAAAACTTTTTCGGAGATTTCAATATTTTCATTAAAAGCTGTGGCGAAAAACTCGTGACTTCTGGGTTTTGTTCAAGAAACCGAAAGAGGATTGAAAAGTATTTTACTGCACTAATAATTTGGTCAACAGCAATTTCGTTAAACACTCGGAAAGATGGATAAATCAGTTCACCGACCCACTATTGAATGATCAGAAGAACGGATAATCCCAATCACAGAATTCAGTATACTGAACATTCTATATATGGAAAATTTTAAAAGTCTATAAATCATCTTTCTTTATGACAAGATATACTTACCTATTTCCATAGTTGTTTTAATGTTTGCAGAATATAATGAAAGTAGATATATAATTTTAATATTAATAAATGCATTTTGTATGAGTGAATGTATTTACTGTTTTTGTAATTTTGTCCTCTAAAATATTAAATGAACACCAAATCCCTACAATGCCTGAACGTTTTACTATTTCTCAGAATGTACAGATTTTAGCGAGTATCCTGGTTGGCAGCATAAGCGGGATCTTAACACGACTGGTTATAAATAAAATAAAAAATAAATCTAAGAAGGAATCTGAAGACATTTCTGAGATGTAGTTTTATTTGGCTGCGCAACAAATTTTTTCAAGCTAAAGTGTGCTCCAGGATTGAAAAAAAAAAATTCTAACAATCTTTGAAAAATCATAAATCTGAGAACCATTTTGATACCAACAGAATTTTACTGATGAAACTGATGATGTTATCTCTTAAATCTGCCAGAAAGAAAAAGACGGTCTGATTTAATGGAAATTGAAGAGAGACTATACAACGGCTATTACGGTAGGGAATTTTTATTTCCCCATATACACTCTAAATCTATTGCCAGGAAAGTAGCCCGGATTTTTGCGATTGGTCCCTCCTCAAAGAGAGAGTTATAGATTTGTCTAAATCAACTAATCAGACTGGTATTTATATTTTTAAAATATTAGAATTAGAAATTAGTTGGAAGTCATGTTAGACTGTTACTAAAAAAATCAGATTCGGTACGTAGAATGTGTTTTTTCAATAGATAGATTTAACAATATTTTTTCACTATATACTTGGTCTAATTAGTACCAGTTCTGTAAAATAATACGGGGCAATATTTTCTTTGAACCTGTTAGAAAGATTAATATATTTCACTTCCTACAGTCTCGCAAAATCATAAAGCTGATAAAATTTCATCTCTCTGCTAGCAACTGCTTCAGCTAATCCTGGCTTATTTACCGCTAATTCTGCACCCTAGGAACAGCAGTTATTTATACACATTTTTACTAAAATTCTAAACAGTTTCTCGAAATTCCAGCAATTAAAAATGTCCACACACAAAAAAGGGCCAACCGTTTTTTGGCAGTAGTCAAGTATCGTTCTTATTATTCTTTGATTTTTTTCATTATATATTTTTGATTGATATGGTTCAAGATGCATTACCAGTAATATCCTTAAAAATAATCTATATACCTATAATAATATTTTAGCATATTAAATTATGATTAATAACATTAAATACGGATTTATATTTATTGTCAAATTTCTTATTTTTGCAGCTCGAAATTATTAAATGATTTAGCGCAATACAGCATTAACCTTTCTTTGTTTCCTTTAAAACACAGTTGGCATTTTATCGTGTATTAATAAGTTGAAGCTGACGCAGGTATCTCTTAGTATTTTTTCACCAGCACAAACATACTTTAATAGGATTTATATATTGACATACCTTGCTAAAAAGGTCTGACATAAAAAGATATTATCAATCAATCTTATTCATGACAAATTTATTATCATTGAAACTACAATTATGTTTCAAGATGTTGTTAAGTGTAACACTTCTGTTACTGAGCAACAATCTATTGTTTGCTGACGGGTCAAAAGACCTCTATCCCAACGGAAAGTTAGGATATCGCGCATATCTGAGATGCAGCCTCACGGCAGATACGGAAAGGTGGCCTTTTCCTACCAATGGAACCCATTATGTATATGCAAAACAAGGCGAACGTATTACGCTCGCTTCAAGTGCTCAGCTTGATACAACAAGTTCCGCTATAAAGTTGTACAATCCAACCGGAACTCTTATCGTGAATGATGCTACAATTGCTGGCCAGATAGCAAGCAGGGAACAGGAGAAAAATGGCCCTAAGCTTTTCGGAGAAAATAGTACGACAAAGTACACTCCCATTTACTATACCGTTCCAGCTGGTGGAGATGGTATTTATCGGGTTGAATTTTTGGCAAGAGGTTCTTCCGAGCCCAGTGCTACCATTTTGGCGGATGCCAATTGGACACAAGGTAGTACGGCAGGAATTTTTGCGTGGGATATTTCTGTGATTAATAATACAAATACTGCATTTATTCAGGGTCGTGTATATACGACTCTTCTTAATCTGTCGAATGGAACCGGCAATCCGAATACCAACGGATTCAGAGGGATAGTCTACGGTTTAACGGATGATGGTTTCACATATAGAATAAACAATAATGGAAATAATGGACTTTATTTCTCATTTTTCATTAATAATAATGGGTTCAGAGATGCACAGTTAAAATCAATTTACAAAAGTCTCACTGTTACCAATCTGTCAGCGACAGATGTACATAATCCTATGGCTGCAGATATTATCACGCCAACAACACAACAAATTACGCATAAAATTTTCTATACACTTCCTGATCCCAATCTTCCTCAATCCAGCATAGGTGCTGTTCCAGGAGGAAGTACCTGGCTAAAAATCGTACCTATTGTGCCTGTTGTAACGCAGGTTAGTTCACAGGGAGTGGAAGGCACTCAGGGACAGATCAGTTCTAAAGGAGGATATATTAATTTTAATTCCAACAGACCTGCAAAATATACGATTCTTATTAAGAGCAGCGCGACTCCCGCAGCATTTTCTCAAACGGTTCTGACAGGTTTTGCCAATCAAAACGCCAACAGTATACTATGGGATGGAAAAGATGGTGCCGGCCAATCTTTGCCAGCAGGTACACATCAAGCAGAGATATCAGTTCAATTACAAGGGGCGGAGGTTCACTTTCCATACATCGATATGGAATATAATCAGAACGGTACTATCATTGACCTCTTGAATAAAAATGATCTTTCTCAAGTTGAATCCAGTATGGTCTACTGGAATGATATTGATATTCCGAATGTTTCCAACGGGAGCAATTCTCTTCCAAAAAATAATTCGCATCTTCCGCCCATAAACAGTACAGGAGTTAACAGTAATACAAACGGTCACAATTGGGGATTAAATGCTACGGGTACTGGTGGACAATTTGGGGACCAGAAATCAATGGACACTTGGGCATTTGTTAAAGGGCCCATGGAAACACTTGCTTTACCCATTGTATCACGGATTGCTGATCTAAAGATTTCTCAGTTTACGGCTAATAAGACGGCCGTTATTCCCGGAGATGTGCTTACTTTTTTTGTAAAAGCCAAAAATGACGGACCAAGTTCAGTCACTGGATCAAAGTTTACTTTTGTTCATCCAATCGGTTTTACGCCGCAATCAATAGTTTTTGATGGTAAAGGTTGCGGAAATCAATCAACTGCAGTGACCTATAATTCAACCACAAGAACCTATTCTTCAAATATTGATCTTCCTACAGGATGCGAGATCGGATACACTGTCACATTACTTGTAACCAGTAATCTTAATGCGGGAATTCAAAATTTCCGTGCAGGTATTTTACGTACCAATGATGTTACAGATCCAGATGCAACAAATCCCAACCCTTCACAGATGCCGACAGATGTACAGACTGAATGCACCAATAATGGCTTAGGTGGAAATTGTAATAATATCAGAAATATTTCATTTACGTATGCAGCAGCAGCACAGTGTACAGAGCAGGTCGCTGGTGAGAATTTTGCTGTAAGTGGAGGCGTTTCTAAAACATTTGTACAGCCGTCAACCAATAATGGGTTTGTACTGGATATTTTCTCGTTGGATAATTCTTTTAATTTGAATGTGAATGGTGTTAATATTGCGGGCTCAGAAATTGAATTTCAGTCAGGCGTTACCGCACAAGGTATTAATGTCCGTTTCGCAGACGGCGATCAGTATGAAATAAATACACCCTCTATCATGAACTATTCAGGTAATGCTGTTGCACCGCTCATCAGAGTTGTTATCAGTAACACAGGAGCAGTCTCTTTGTTTGGGAGTAAAGTTGCAGGCGGAGCTCTTTTCCCGTTGGAACTATTTAACGGAAATACAATCAATACTGTTCCATGGAATGCGTCGTCGGGTAATACAATAATCATAAATCAAAACATTGTTGGTACGACCAATGTCTCTGGCCGCGGGTATGGGCTGAATTCTGTAGCATGTGTGTGTTACAGTCTTCCAAATACTACATCTGCAGGAATATCAGCTCAGCATGGCATCACTCTTTTAAATAGAGCGGGAACTACTAACGACAACTGGCCGATGGTTAGAAAGGGAGCGCACACTGTTTTGGAATCCAATACAAAAGGTTTTGTAATCACTAGAGTTCCTACATCTGGACTGTCCGCAATAACTACACCTATAGATGGGATGATGGTCTATGATACCACTGCGAAATGTCTCAAGATTTACATGGTTGATACTGTAACACCTGCTAACACGGGATGGACATGTTTCTCAACACCAGCTTGCCCGTAAAAATTAAGTACTTTAGAAAACGTGTGTCAAATGACTACATAAAATTGTAATTAGAAATTAAATGAAAAAATTATATGTAACTGCGTTTACGATTGCGATGGCAATGTTAAACGGTCAAATAATAATTGGTGATGCAATCGGTACAGCACCTGCAGGACAAAAAACTTCAGTTCTTCTTGAATTTGCTGCAGGGCAGAATAAAGGAATTGTACTGCCTTATTTACGCACAATGCCTATAGCTCCAGCCGAAGGAACAATCGCTTTAGATGCCAGCAACGCAACAGATGCCAGAGTTAAATATTTTAATGGAACATGGATGGATTTAAGCGGACAGAACGGAGATGTAACTTCTTCATTATCCATACAGCCTTCTTTGGCACAGGTTACAGAAACTATTGGAGCAAAAGCGATTATTGGTTCAGATGCTACTGCAGCGGAGGGAATTCTGGTGCTGGAATCATCTTCGAAAGCTATGCTCCTTCCTACTGTTGAAGATGTCCAGAATGTGATAAATCCCGCTCCCGGAATGATGGTCTACGTTAATAAAGCCGGAGCAAAAAGACTCGCTGTTTTTAATGGTACAAGATGGAGCTTCTGGAAAGCAACATTGTAG